>JACXTT010001006.1_pt1 | contig 48219 bp, 32 predicted proteins | sample 9270951 | NCBI WGS metagenome assembly JACXTT01 (sample SAMN15532306, study PRJNA645909) | rock metagenome | isolation source: weathered quartz diorite | place: Puerto Rico | collected 2017-06-21 | reverse complement strand
GTGCTCTTCGAGAGCGTGACGTGCAGCTTCATGGCGGGGCGGCGGTACGCTATAACGGGTCCCAACGGCGCGGGCAAGTCCACGTTTATGAAGATCTTGACGGGGGAGCTGGATTCCACGAGCGGCTCGGTTACGCGGCCGAAGCGAATGGGCGTTTTGCGGCAGGACCAGTTTGCGTTCGACGACTATCGCGTGATTGACACGGTCATCGTGGGGAACGCGCCGCTCTGGAAAGCGTTAGAAGAGCGCGACGCACTGCATGCGAAGCCGCACGACGACTTGACGGACGCGGACGGCATGCGACTCGGGGAACTCGAGGGAATCGTCGGGGAAGAGGGCGGTTACACAGCGGAGGCGGACGCCGCGGTGCTGCTGGACGGGCTCGGCGTGGAAGCATCGCTACATGAGCGCAAGATGGGCGAATTGCAGGCCGGGCAGAAAGTTCGCGTGCTGCTGGCCCAGGCGCTATTCGGCAACCCGACGGCGCTGCTGTTGGACGAGCCGACGAACAACCTGGACCTGGATTCTGTGCACTGGCTGCAGAGATATCTTGGCGAGTACGAAGGCGTGCTGCTGGTGATCTCGCACGACCGGCATTTTCTGAACAGCGTTTGCACGCATACGGCGGACATCGACTACGAAACGATCATCATGTACGTGGGCGGCTACGACGACATGGTAATGGCAAAAACACAAATTCGTTCGCGGATCGAAGCGGACAACGCCAATCGCGAAAAGAAAATCGCACAGTTGCAGGACTTCATCGCGCGGTTTTCCGCCGGCACGCGTTCCGCGCAGGCGACTTCGCGAAAGAAGGAAGTCGAGCGGCTGCAAACGTCGGAGCTGGCGAGAAGCAACATCCAGCGGCCATATATCAAGTTTGATATGAAGCGGAATTCGGGGCGGCATCCGCTGGAGATTCGAAGCGTTGAGAAGTCTTACGATGAGCTGAAAGTGATTCCGCGATTTTCGGCGAACGTGGTGCGCGGAGAAAAGATCGCGCTGATGGGACGCAACGGCGCGGGGAAGACCACGATGTTGAAGTCCCTGGTACGCAACGCGCCGGGCTTCATCGACGCGCCGGACCAGCAGTTCCCGATTGACGGCGGCGAAGTGCGGTGGGGACACGAGGTGGCGGTGGGCTACTTCGCGCAGGATCACGGCGAGTCCATCACCAAGGGAATGACGGCGATCGATTGGCTCTGGCAATTCGATCCCGCCGCCACGCAGCAGGAGCTACGCGGCTTGATGGGGCAAATGCTCTTCAGCGGCGAAGAGGCGCTGAAGCCGACACGCGCACTTTCCGGGGGCGAATCCGCGCGGCTGATTTTTTGTAAATTGATGCTGCAGAAGCCGAACTTTCTGGTGCTCGACGAGCCGACGAACCATTTGGATTTGGAATCCATCAACGCGCTGAACATTGCATTGCAACGCTACGACGGCACAGTGCTCCTGGTTACGCACGACCACGACGTGATCGATGAAGTTGCGACGCGCATCTGGCATTTTCACGGCGGCAAGATAGAAGACTTTAAGGGGCCATACGAAGAATACGTGGCCTACGAAGAAGCCAGAGCCTCTTAAACACGCCCAAGTCACGCAAATCTCACCGCCAAGAACTAGAGCATCAGAATTCCGCATGCTATTCTTCGCCTATGCCAATGGACCGGCGCGAATTCGTGAAGCGCATTGCGGCCGCCACGTTGACGGTTACTCCCGTTCTGAGGGGCGAGCAAGGAGCGAACAATATGTACGGATTGATCGCTAAGCTGACGGTTGTTCCGGGCAAACGCGAGGAAATGATACGGCTTCTTAAGGAGAGCGCGGCTGCCATGCCGGGATGTTTCAGCTATGTGGTGGCTAAAGACGCAACCGACGAGAACGTCGTTTGGGTGACTGAAGTTTGGGACAGCCTCGCCAGCCACGATGCCTCGCTGCTGCTGCCAGCCGTGAAGAGCGTGATTCCACAAGCCAAGACGATTATTTCTGGTTTCGAGAAGGTCGCCGTGACGACCCCCGTGTGGGGTGTTAGCCTCCCGACTTCATAGTGCTCTATTTTCACCTGAAGGGTAGCAACCGCATTTTCTTTTATCGAGGACTGCGAAAAATGGAGGGGTAGAGCTCGTTGACAAAGGCAGCGACTGCCGATCTTTTGAAACATTTGTCCCACAAAAACTGATCAACCACACTGAGCGCCATTCCTACAGGTGGGCAAATCCCAGCCACGGTGGTCGCTAGTAGCCTCACCACCTTACCTGTGGTGCTTTGCACGGCTAAACCGAGTTTCGCGTTTAGACTGGCGACGCGGTCTCTTATCTCAGAATCGCTGAGCTTATCAACGTTGGCAAGCCAACCTCGAAATTCCACAGCCTCTGGCTCACTTCGTATTTGCAGAATTTTTTCGACATCTATTCTTGCCGTGCTGGCCAAGTCTACACCTAACCCAGCGACTGAAATTGTGCGCAGAAATCGATCCTCTGTTTTTGTCACACATAGAGCATCGGCTAGGGACTTCAACTTGTTTCGGAACAAAGGCTCCTCAGCTTCGGTAAAGCCCGAAATGGCAGTGTGCGCATTCATTTCGCCGATGCGCTGGAAAAGTCCGGCAATGCCAAGCAATGCACGTTTTATTGTTTCGTGGATCTCCTCGGGCCCTAGGGAAAGCTTACTGTCAAGATTTGTCTCGACCTGGAATCTATCATCGCCGACCTTATGAACTTTAGCCGCAAAATTGTCCATCTTGTCGACGCCGTGACGATTGTGGAGAACCAATGATATCGCCGCCTTGACTAGAAACTCGTTGTGTAACAACTCCCCTTCGAACGCAGGAGCAACCTCGGAAGAAAACATCTTTCGATTGTCGCTGCGCCTCACGGCTTTGACGACGGCGCCCTGTAAGTCCAGCAGCTCACGGCTACCGATGGGAGCACTCCTCAATGCAGGGAGGCTATCGATTAGATATTGTTCCCAAATGCTGGCTTCAAGGACGTTAAATTGAAAGGTCAGATGCGGACAGGCAGGAGTATTAAACGCGCCCTCGACGTACTGGGCACACTCGCAACGGATTTCCAAAGCACCACTCGACAGCAGGTACATCGTTCCCTCAAACCCCAAGTACTTCACCAACTCCGGTATCTCTTTCAGTCTCACGGAGTAAAGAACATATGTATCGAAAAGAAGCAATCGCCTTATAAAACCTGCGACATCGAGACTTACGCATACATCTCTTCCGTCCGGGGCGTGAGATATGATCGCAGACGATCCGAGCAGCCGCCTCGTGATTTCCAGACTCTTTGGTTCTTCATAAATGCCAATTGGAGATAGAGTTGCCATCAGGGATTCTCCCGCCACTTCAAGTATAGCAGGGCGAAGATCCTACGAAGGCTTGCTTATCAGGTTCTGGGCGCTTTAGTGAGGGACGGGCGGCATTCAGGCCCGCGACCTTGCTTTCCTCATTTCTGCAGCAGGCTCTTCCAGCGGACCCAAGCGTCGGCGCGGGCTTTTTTGTTGGCGTCGTTCGCGTCAGGGGCTTCGCCGGCGCGCATAAAGCCGTGGCCGGCGCCGTCGTAGGTCACTGGGTCGTAGGATTTGCCCGCCGCTTTCATCTGGGCGATGGCCTCAGGAATCGTGGCGTTGATGCGCGCGTCGTTGCCCGCATAGAAGCCGTAAACGGGAGCCTTGATACGGGCCATCGCATCTTTCTCCGGCGGCCCACCGTAGAAAACAAAGGCTGCGGCCAGATCCGGGCGATTCGTGGCGAAGCGGAACGCCTGGCTTCCACCCCAGCAGAAGCCGCCAACAAAAAGTTTGCCGTTGGAAGCCGGGAGCTTCAGCGCGTAATCCGCTGCGGCATTCAAGTCCGCGGTCACCTGGTCCGCATTCAGGTGGCTGACAGCTTCCATCGTTTTGCCTTCCGCGAAGTCGGTGCTGCGGCCGCCGTTCGGGCCCATGCCGGAGAGAAGGTCGGGAGCGACCGCGATGTAGCCGGCCGCGGCGACTTGATCCGCCAGGTCCTGCACCCAGTCCGTCATTCCAAAAATTTCGTGGATGATCAGCACTACTTGCGTCTTGCCCTTCGTTTCGGGGTAGACGACGAAGGTCTCGACCGAGCGATTGTCGTGCCTCACCGTCACCCACTCGCGGTGGCGCGGAGATTTTTCCAGGGTTGCTTTCGCCCAATCCTGCGCGGAGGAAATCTGCGTGGCGCAAAGAAGCAGCAGCGAAATCAGAGTGATGCGTCTCATGGCGTGATGTCTCCCTTAGAGATGGTTGTCGGCCGGAGTCGTATTCTAATACGCTGATGCAGGATTTTGGAGATAGCAATTTAAGTTGATCCGTGCAAACGCGCCATTGCGACCGCGATGCTTGATTGCGCGAGCGCAGCGGGCGCAAAAATTATTCGTAGCGGAGCGCCACCATTGGATCGACGGCAGTGACGCGGCGCGCGGGAATGTAGCAGGCCGCCAGCGCAGCAAGCGCGAGCACCACGGCAATGGCAATATAGGTAAGCGGATCGCTGGGACGTATGCCGAACAGCATGGTGGTCATGGCACGCGCGGCGAAAAACGCAGTTACGCTTCCGAACACCAGGCCGATGGCGGCAAGGCGCATGCCGTGGCCCACTACCAGGCGCAGAACATCGCGCCGCTGCGCTCCGAGCGCCACGCGTGCGCCGATTTCGTGCACGCGTTCGGTGACGGCGTAGCTCATCACCCCATAAATGCCCACCGAGGCCAACACGAGGGCCAGCGCGGCGAAGGCGCCGATGAACCACAGCGTGAGGCGGCGTGAAGCCATCGTTTCGGCCATCACTTGCTCCATCGGGCGCATGTCATGCACGGGAAGTTCGGGGTCGATCTGCGCGACGAGGCTGCGCACCGCTCCGTACACGGCGTCAGGATCGCCGTGAGTGCGCACGGCAAGCCCAATGTAGGGCCAGGGATTTTGCGGAAACGCATGGTAGCTTTCGAGGGAGACGGATTCTCCGAGGCCATTGTGCAAGACGTTGCCAACCACTCCGACGACTTCCGATTGCTTATTATCCAAGAGCTTGAAGTGCTTCCCCAGGGGATCCTGACCGGGCCATAGCGTTTCAGCGAGTTTCTGATTGATGACCACGACAGGAGTGGAATTGGCATTGTCGCTCACTGAAAATTCGCGGCCGCGAAGGAATGGAATGCCCATCGCCTGGAAATATCCGGGATTGACGGCATGAATGCCGGTGAGCGGCTGCTGGCCGCGCTGGTAAGGAGCACGCCCTTCGACCTCGCTGAGGCCCGTGGTGGTGTCGTCACCTTCCAGCGGGAGATCATTTGAGACGGCCACACCTTCGACGCCGGGCAGCGCGCCAACCCGCGGAAGAAGCTGGTCAAGAAATTGTGTGGAGCGGCCTTTGGGCGTGTAGTTCGCGCTAGTGAAATTCATCCACATCGTGACCATGTGATCGGGCCGGAAGCCTGGATTAACTTCGAGCATGCGCACGAAGCTGCGGGCCAGCAGTCCGGCGCAAACAAGGAGAACCAGCGAGAAAGCCACTTCCGAGACGACGAGAAGGCCGCGCAGGCGATTGTGGGCGAGACCCTGGGCGCCGCCGCGTCCGGCTTCTTTCAGGAATTGGCCGAGGCTGTGACGCGTCGCGGCAATGGCGGGCGCGAGTCCGAAGAGAAGACCTGTCAGGAGCGGAACGCCGAGCGTGAAGAGCAGGACACGCAAGTCCAAAGTGATTTCCTGCACACGCGGCAACTGCTGCGGGCTGGCGGCGACGAGCAGGCGCACCAGTCCCCAGGCCAGAGCGAGACCGAGTGCGCCGCCTACGAAAGAGAGCAGCATGCTCTCCGTGAGAAGCTGGCTCACGATGCGCAGGCGGCCAGCGCCGAGCGCCGTGCGGATAGCGATTTCGCGTCGACGTGCGACCGCACGCGCCAGGAGAAGGTTGGCGACATTGGCGCAAGCGATCAGCAGGACGAGGCCGACGACAGCGAGCAGTACCACGAGGGTCTGGCGCACGGGCCCGGCCGAGAGCTCGCGCAGGGGAATCAGCAGCACATTGTGGCCGGTGGTGACGGGATACTGCTGGTGCAGGCGCGCAACGATGGTGTTGATATCGCTCTGTGCTTGCGCGAGAGCTACGCCGGGCTTAAGGCGGCCGACGATGCTGAGATAGTGGGCTTCCCGGTTGGTGCGGATATTTCGCTCCCAGTCGGGAAAGGTGCTGAAGACTTCGGGGACGACGTTAACCGGATTGACCCAGAGCTGAACGTCCGTGCCGCCATAGCGGAAGTTGGCCGGGAGGACGCCGATGATTTGCACGGGCTGGTTGTCGAGAGTGAGGGGGCGGCCAACGATGGTGCGGTCGCCGGCAAAGTGGCTTTGCCAGAAGCCGTAGGTGAGCAGCGCGCGGCGCGGCGAGCCGAAGCCGCCCTCCTCAGGGACAAAATCGCGGCCGAGAATCACGTGAACACCTAGAAGGGAAAAGACATCGGGTGTGGCCACCATCCCGGGAATGCGCTCGGCGGCGCCCTGTCCGGTGAGATTGAAGCTGAGGCGGCGGACGGTGGCAACCTGTTGAAACGACTGATTCTGCGCCTGGTAATCGAGGAAGTCAGCGGCGGAGAAAGGCCCCTGCTCCAGACCGGGCTGCGATTCCCAGAACCAGACGAGCTGGTCGGGCTGGGGATAGGGTAGCGCGCGCAAGAGGACAGTGTTGACGACGCTGAAGATCGCAGTGTTCGCGCCGATGCCCAGAGCCAGAGCGAAAATGGCGATGGCGGCGAGTCCACGGCTTCTAAGCAGCATGCGAAAGCCGAACTGGATGTCCTGGCGGAGATTCGTCATGGCACACTCCTAATCGCGGGATTAGACGAAAAGAACGCGCAAAAGTCAGGTGTGCCAGGCCGCATGGGAAGCGATCGCAGTTGCAACTCACTGGAACGCAGAGTTGATTCGTTGACAGTGTGGTGCGGGTCTTATACCGTTTCTTATTTACCCTTACGGGTTCGTGCGGATCAGGAGAGTGGCGGGCGGAATGGCAGACGAGAAATTACCCAAGCGCACTGAAGATTTTTCGGAGTGGTACAACCAACTGGTCCTGAAGGCGCAGCTTGCCGACTATGCCCCAGTGCGCGGCTGCATGATCGTGCGTCCCTACGGATGGGCATTGTGGGAGAACATCCAGCAGGCGCTGGACCGGCGCTTCAAGGCCACGGGCCATCAGAACGTGGCGTTCCCCCTGCTCATTCCGCGCAGCTTCATCGACAAAGAGAAGCATCACGTGGAAGGATTTTCACCGGAACTGGCGGTGGTCACCATCGGGGGCGGCGAAGAACTTGCGGAGCCGCTGGTGATCCGTCCGACCTCGGAAACCATCATTGGCCACATGTGGTCGAAATGGATTCAGTCCTATCGCGACTTGCCTGTGCTGATGAATCAATGGAACAGCGTGGTTCGTTGGGAGCTGCGGACAAAACTGTTTTTGCGCACGCTTGAATTCTACTGGCAAGAGGGCCACACCGCGCACGCCACGCGTGAAGAAGCGGAATTCGAAACGCGGCAGATGCTGGACACTTATACGGACTTTGCCGTGAACGACGCTGCTATTCCGGTTATTCCGGGGCGCAAGTCCGATTCCGAGAAGTTTGCCGGCGCCGACACAACCTATTCGCTCGAAGCCATGATGGGCGACCGCAAGGCTCTGCAGTTCTGCACGTCCCACTTTCTTGGGCAAAATTTCTCGCAAGCCTTCGGAGTTAGGTATCTCGACCAGAACGGGCAGTTGCAGGATTGCTGGACCACGTCGTGGGGACTCTCCACGCGCGTCATCGGCGCGATCATCATGGTGCATGGCGACGATCAGGGACTGGTGCTGCCGCCGAAACTCGCACCGTATCAGGCTGTGATTGTTCCGATCTTCAAGACGGACGAGGAAAAGACAGTCGTCCTGGATACTGCGCGCAAACTGAAGGCGGAGTTGGCAAAGGCCAACATTCGCGTCACGCTCGATGAGCGCGAAGGCCAGAGCCCTGGCTGGAAATTCAACGATTGGGAAATGCGCGGCGTTCCCTTGCGCGTGGAACTTGGACCGAAAGACGTCGCCAAACAGGCTGCCGTGCTGGCCCGGCGCGACCGGCCAGGCAAGGAAGGGAAGATCAGCGTTCCGATCGCCGATTTGGCCGCAACCGTTGAGCGCTTGCTCGAAGAAATTCAGCAGGCACTGCATGACAAGGCGCTGGCTTTCCGCAAGAGCAACACGCTCGACGCGAAAACCTATGAGGATCTGAAACGCGCCGTGGAAAACGGTTTTGCGCTTTCCTTCTGGTGTGGCAGCGCGGAGTGCGAAGCGAAGATCAAAGAGGAAACGCGCGCCACCATGCGCTGCATCCCGCTCGAACAGCCAGGTGGCTCCGGCGCCTGCGTCTCTTGTGGCAAGCTCGCCACCGAAAGAGCGATTTTTGGACGCGCCTACTGACCATTTCCTTTCCGGAAACATCGTGCACGCCTAATTCTCGACACTCCACCACCTGGGTGTTAGCGTTATGAGGAGGAGTCACTGGGCAGTGCCGTGTTGTATCGCGAGTCTCTGCGGCAGAAGGGGCTCCGGGAGAGGAATCGCTTGTACCTGGCCGGCATCCAAGATCACCGTGATTCCGCGCACCGCAGTTCCGAACGCGGAGAAGGCAGGCTTAGGGCCGTTCTCGTTATAGCGGTCATTGTGCTGCTCATCTACTCCGCGGTGAAAATCGTTCCTGCGTACTTCTCGGACTACCAGCTCTCCGACAAGATGCAGGAGCAGGCGCGTTTTGCGGTGGTAAACCGATACACCGAAGAGCAGATTCGGGAAATTCTTTTTAAGACTGTGCAGGAATTGGAAATTCCCGCCAAGCGCGAGGACATCAAAATAGTCTCCACCAATGCCGTCGTGAAGATCTCCTTGAACTATACCGTTCCCGTGGACCTGTTTTTCTACCATCTGGACCTCCATTTTTCGCCGTCCAGTGAGAATAAGGCACTGCTCTGAAACATTGTCAGCGCGGGCTCATTCCCGAGTTGTCTCCCACGGTGCGGCATAGGAGAACGCCGCCTTTCCTAGGGTCCCGTCTTGCGAGACAATGAAAGTCCAGCCCTCGGGAGCAACATTTTGCGCATTCACGTTCAGAAGGGATTCTTTACTTCGACCATCGGATTGACGATCCTGGGGATCGTCTTCGCCATTTTTCTTGTCGCGGGCGGGATTTTCACTTACTACTACGTTAGATATTCGCGCATGATCGATGCGCGGCTCTCCGGCAATATCCTTCAAAATACGACGCAGATCTTCTCCGCGCCGGAACACCTCTCGGTTGACCAGGCTTGGGGACCAGAGGATCTAACCACTTACCTCACACGCGTGGGGTACCGCCCGGAGCAAGACGAAAACGCCCGTGGCCAGTTCACAATTCAAGGCAGTACGGTTGATATTCGCCCGTCAAAGCTCTCCTATTTCGGGGAGAAAAACGCCTTAGCCGTACAGTTCCGCGGGAAAAGCGTGCGATCCATCAAGCCGCTCGCGGGCGGGACAGAACTTAACACCGCCGAAATCGAGCCGGACCTCATCACGAATCTTTTCGACAGCGCCCGGGAGAAGCGCCGCAGGATTCGGTATGACGATTTGCCGCTAACCATGGTGGACGCAATTCTTTCCGCCGAGGACAAGCGCTTCTTTGAGCATGGAGGCTTTGATTTCATCCGTATCGCAGGCGCCGCGTGGGCGGACATCCGGCACAGCAGCCAGCACTATCAGGGCGCAAGCACGATCACCATGCAATTGGCGCGCACGTTTTTCTTCTCCAACGAACGGACGTGGCGGCGCAAACTCGCGGAAGCGATGGTTTCCATCGAACTCGAGGAGCGCTTTTCCAAACAACAGATCTTTGAGATGTACGCGAATGAAGTGTATCTGGGTAATCGCGGAAGCTTCGGAGTTCGCGGATTCGCCGAGGCCAGCGTGGCGTATTTCGGAAAAGATTTGAGGCAATTGTCCCTGGGTGAGTGCGCGTACCTTGCCGGCATCATCCGCGCGCCCAACTACTACTCGTCCGCCGACCGGCATCCCGAGCGCGGGGGGCAGGCGCGCGACCGCGTCCTGACGCAGATGCTGGACAACAAGTTCATCAATGCAGGGGACGTTCAAGACGCGAAGCACGCTCCGCTGAAAATCGTACGCACCTCCGTTTCCGGCGGGGACGCACCGTACTTCGTAGACATGGTGAAAGACCACTTGCTCGACAAGTATTCCGAGAACGAGCTGCTGAGCGAAAATTTCCGTGTTTATACGACTCTCGATCCCGCCTTGCAGCGCGCCGCCGCCGCCGCGGTCGACGCGGGTATGAAGAATGTGGATACGCTGCTCGCGAAGAAGTATGACAAATGGCGCCGGGAAGCGGCGAAGAAGGGAAGTAGCGAGCCGATTCCGCAAGCGCAGGTGGCAGTCGTTGCGCTGGATCCACGAACCGGCGAAATCAAGGCCGTGATCGGCGGGCGGGATTACGGGCAGAGCCAGCTCAACCATGCGCTTGCGCGGCGCCAGCCCGGTTCCGTTTTCAAGCCATTCGTTTACGCGGCGGCCTTCGACAATGCCGTCGATGGCGTACAGCCTATCATTACGCCGGCGACGACGATCGACGACGAACCGACCACGTTTCAATTCGACGGCAAGGAATACACACCGAACAACTATGGCGAAAGATTCATGGGCCGCGTCACGGTTCGCGATGCGCTGACGAATTCGCTGAATGTCGCGACCGTCAAACTTGCAGAACTAATCGGGTACGGCCGCGTGGTACAAGTCGCGCGGCAGATGGGCCTTGGCACCAACATCGGTCCGACCCCCGCGGTGGCGCTTGGCGCGTATGAGATGACGCCAATCGACGTCGCTGCCGGGTACACCACGTTTGCAAATATCGGCACACGCGCCGAACCGCAATTTCTACGCAGCGTGGTAGGCGCGGATGGCACGCAGCTGGAAAAGTTTACACCGCAGACGCACATGGCGCTGGATCCGCGCGTCGCGTTCCTCGTCAACAGTCTTTTGAAGGACGTACTGAATCGAGGCACCGGCGCGGGCGTTCGCGCTCGCGGTTTTACGCTGCCTGCCGCGGGCAAGACCGGCACTTCTCGCGACGGCTGGTTCGCAGGCTTCACTTCGAATTTGCTCTGCGTGATTTGGATCGGCTTCGACGACAACCGTGACCTCGGGCTTCCGGGCGGGGCCGTGGCGGCGCCGATCTGGGCGGATTTCATGACGCGCGCCACGTCGCTCGGGGCGTACCGCGACGTGAAGGATTTCACGATGCCGGAAGGCGTGCAGTCCGTGGTGATCGACCCGGAATCGCTGCAGCTCGCCACCGCCAATTGTCCTACGACGCGAGTGGAAATCTACGTTGCCGGCTCGGCGCCGACGCAATTCTGCGAACTCCACGGCGGTCACAGCCTTCTTTCTTCGACGGGCTCCTTTCTTTCCCACGTTTTTGGAGGTCAGCCGAAAACGCCGCCAGCGGAAGGAACCGCGCCAGCTGTCCCCTACGACCCAAACCGGCCACCCAATGCAACCGGCCAGGGCCCCGACCCGGCTGATCCTTCCGCCCAACCCGAAAAGAAAAAGAACGCTTTACACAAAATCTTTGGTATCTTTGGGGGTAAGAAGAAGGACCCCGACAAGGCTAAGCCGAAGCCGGAGAAGGGAGATCCGCCATGACCAGGCCACTGATGGCGTGTCCAGCAAGCATCCTCCTTTTCACTCTTTCGATTCCCGCTGCAGGACAATCGCTTTTTGAGAACCCAGAGACCGCTGTTGCCCCGCGCGTGGGGCCGTCGCATCAGCAGCAACAGGCGCCCGCGGACACTTCCGTCATCGTCGTGCGGCCGGAGCTGACGGATGAGCAGCTCGCGGATTTATACATGGTGCGGAAAGACTATCGGGAAGCGTCGCTGGTTTACAAGCGCCTCGCTGACCAGAATCCGCGCAATCCTGTCTATTTGAACAAGCTCGGAATTTCGCTTCATCAGCAGGCCGCTCTCGCCATGGCTCTCAAGTGTTACGAGCGTGCTTCCAAGGCCGACCCCTCTTATGCCGATGCTCAGAACAATATCGGGACGATCTGGTACCAGCGAAAGAGATATGGCAAGGCGATCAAGGCGTATCAGAAGGCGATTGGGATCCGCAATGACATGGCCGTGTTGTATAGCAATCTTGGGTACGCGTACTTCGGCGACAAGAAATATGAACAGGCTATCGGTTCTTTCCGCCAAGCGCTTGCATTGGACCCGCAGCTCTTCGAGCACAATAGTTCGAGAAGCGGGTCTGTGTTGCAGGACCGCTCCGTCGGGGATCGGGGACGTTTTTATTACCTTCTGGCTAAGTCCTTCGCGGAGGCTGGCAATCTCGAGCGCTGCCTCATCTATCTCCGCAAGGCGAAGGACGAGGGTTACAAGGAACTCAACGCCGCGAAGTCCGACCCGGCGTTCGCTGCCGTTCTGAAAGATCCGGCGATTCAAGAGGTCTTCGTAACGAAGCCGCAATAGAACGTGCGGACTGATTTTCCTTCAGTTCGTCAAATTTCTACCGAGGCCTGGCGCGAAACGCGTGCCTGCCTCTGTTACAATGCAAGCGACATGAGGCGCCTTTTCTGCTGCGCACGTTGTCTGATCTTCCTCTCCAGCTTCGTCTTCCTTGGAACTGAGGGTGTTGCCGCACAGCAGCCGCCGTCGAGCGCCGGCACGGCGGCGGTAACCGGCCTTCAGCAGGGCGTGTACTTGGTATTTCCGTTCGAGAATGTAGGATCATCACCTCGATTCGATTGGCTCGGAGAGGGCCTGGAAGAGCTGACAATCCAGAGGCTGGCCGCGGCTGGCGAGCAGGTGTACTCGCACGCGGGACGCCTCGCCGAACTGGAGCGCTACGGCTTGCCGCGCTCCTCGAAGTTGAGCCGCGCGACCATGTTGCACGCCGCGGAGGATCTTGACGCTGACTTTGTGATCTTCGGCAAATTCAGAGCAAGCGGGACTTCCCTGAGCATCGAGTCCCGAGTCCTGCGAGTGAACCCAACGAGATTGCTACCGCCGACCAGAGAAACCGGAACTCTCGACGGGCTGATGGCTCTGCATCTGCGAATGCTGTGGCGCGCTCTTGGTTCGGCTGAGCCACGTTATCCGCTAAACTTCGCCGAATTCTCGAAGCGGCAGCGGCCCCTGCGTCTCGATGCGTTCGAGCACTACATCCGCGGGCTGTTGGCTGGCGAAGATGAAGCGCGGTTGCGCGAGTTGCGGGAGGCGGCACGCCTGGAGCCAGAGTGGCCGGACCCTGACTTCGCGCTTGGAGAGGTCTATTTTACGCGGCGCGATTGCAATTCTGCCCTTCCGTGGTACGCGCGGCTGCCGAAGACGCATGACCGTTACCCTGAAGCGGTCTTCGCGACGGGCGTCTGCCGCCTGCTCCTCGGTCAACCGGACCGCGCGGAGGAAGTGTTCACTTCTCTCCAAAACGGCTTGCGAACCAGCATGGTCTCTGGTGCAGACCTGCCGGAAATTCTGAACGACCTTGCGATCGCGCGGGCTCGCCAGGGCAAAGTCGTCGAGGCGCAGACCGATCTGCGTCGGGCCGCGGAGCTGGATCCCGATGAAGACGACTATGTTTTCAATCTGGGATTGCTCGCGCTACAGGGCAATGATACGGGAGCGGCGGCAGATCATTTCCGTGAAGCCGTGGAACGCGAGCCCGATAATCCGGAAGACCGCGCGATGCTCATTTTGTCTTTGGAGAGGGCCGGAAAAAAGTCTGAAGCAGAACAGGAGCGGGAGACCGCGAGGGAGACATTCGGCCCGAATGGGCTGCCGGCAATTCGTGTGGATGCCAAAGGTGAATTTGTAACACGTCTGGATCGTCTGAAGACGGAGCTGGACATTACCGCGCTCCGTGCGGGCCTGGTGTCTGGGCCTTCCACAAATGGACCCGAAGCCCCAGAATCAAGCGATACACCTGCAGCGCACATTCGACACGCCCGGCAAGAACTCTCCGCAGGGCACGCGGAGGCTGCCGAGAAGGAATTCCACGCCGCGCTCGCAGGAGATCCTGGCAATGCCGCGGCGCACCGGGGGCTCGGAGAAATCTATCGCAGGCAGGGCAAGATGGAGGATGCGGTGAAGGAGTTGCAGGCCTCGCTTGCAGCACGAGACTCCGCCGTCGTTCGAACGCAGCTGGCTAAAATCTATCTGGAACAGAAAAAACCGGACCTCGCGCGCGCGGAAGTGGAACGCGCCCTGAAGCTTGCGCCAAACTATGCAGAAGCGAAGCAATTGCTCGAACATTTGCAGAATTCCAAGCCAGCCGGGAAAAAGCCTGGAGGAGGTGCGCCATGATCCCTCGTTGCCGTTGGATGGAGCGCTACCTTGATATTGGGCGGCCAAGTGCATCCGCGACTCTCCTTGTTCTTATCGCCCTCTGTGCTTGCGCGATTTTCCTGCGGTTGCCTTCTGTTGGAGCGGACCAGCCTTCCTCGGAGCCTGTAGTTCTTGAACTTAGTCTTGATGGCGTCGTCGATCCCATCCTGGCCACCTACATTGACGAAGGCCTCGAGGATGCAGCACGTCGTCATGCGTCGCTGGTCGTGATCACCATGGACACGCCGGGCGGGCTCAGCGATTCGATGAAGGACATGATTCAGCACATTCTTGCTTCGCCCGTGCCGGTGGCGGTGTACGTTTCGCCGACGGGGGCGCGAGGCGCTTCCGCGGGATTCTACATCCTTCTTTCCGCTGACATTGCCGCGATGGCTCCGGCCACGCACACGGGTTCGGCCACGCCTGTCATTGCCATTGGCGGTTTGCTGCCGATGCAGATTGATGAAGCGTTTCGAAAAAAAATCAACAACGATGCCATGGCGTTTCTCAGGAGTTTCACGGAGAGGCGCGGGCGCAATCCAGCGCTCGCGGAGAAGGCGATCACCGAGGGCACCGCTTTCACGGAGAAGGAAGCGCTCGAAGCGAAGATGATCGATTTGATCGCGAATTCGCCTGACGATCTGTTGAAACAATTGGATGGCCGGACGATTTCGCGCTTCGACGGCACCAAAACGACGCTTTCGCTGAAAAATGCGGCTCGCAAAGCCTTTGAACTCTCCACGCGGCAGAAATTTCTTGCGCGGATCGTGCAGCCGGATGTCGTTTTCGTGCTGCTGATTCTCGGAGTCCTGGGCCTCTACACCGAATTCACTCATCCCGGAGTCGTCTTGCCCGGTGTGGTCGGCGGGATTTGCCTTGTCCTTGCGCTGTACGCGCTTAATTTCCTGCCGGTGAATCTCGCGGGGCTCTTCCTGATTGTCCTGGCCCTGGCGTTTTTCATACTAGAAGCAAAAATGCCCAGCCACGGCGTCCTGGCTCTTGGGGGAGTGATCTCGATGTTTCTGGGCGCGATTTTTTTGATCCGTTCGCCGCTCACGCCCGGAGGAGTAAGCGTAGGCGTTGCGCTTGCGGGGACGGTACCGTTCGCGGTTCTCGCCGTGTTCTTGATGCGGCTGGTGCTGCGCTCGCGGAAATGGAAAACCGCCACAGGAAAGGAAGAGTTGATTGGCTCAGAAGGCGTCGTAGTTAAGCTGTTACAATCGGGCGCCGAGGGCTTGGTGCGCGTGCATGGCGAGCTCTGGCAGGCGGAATCTGCCCAGCCCGTCCAAGAGGGCAAGGCTGTCCGGGTCGTGCGAGTCGAAGGTTTAAAACTGTTCGTTGAGCCGGCCGATGCGGCTGGCTGGATGGTGAAATAAGAATCTCGTGAGTTCAGGAGGAAAACATGGAGATCGGGTTTGTCGGGATGGCGCTGATCGTTGGTCTTGGTCTGATCTGGGTTTGGAATTCGTTGTACATCATCAAGGAGTGGGAGCGGGGCGTGGTGCTTCGGCTCGGCCGGTTGCTACCCGCAGCAAAGACCGCCGGCATCAATTTTGTAGTTTGGCCGATTGAAACGCTGTACCGCATCAATCTGCGCCTCGAGACTCTTGACGTTCCCCCGCAGGACATCATCACGCGCGACAACGTATCCGTAAAAGTAAATGCCGTTTGTTATTTTCGAGTGGTTGACGCGAACCTGGCAATGTCACAAGTGCAGAACTATCAATACGCAACCTCCCAGCTCGCGCAGACCACCCTCCGGAGCATTGTGGGGCAGTTCGAGCTCGATGAAATTCTTTCTCAACGCGACAAGGTCAACGCCAAGCTCCAGATCATACTCGATACCGACACCGAACCTTGGGGTATCAAAGTGTCAAAAGTCGAAGTGAAGCAGGTCGACATTCCCGAACAAATGCAGCGGGCCATTGCCAAGCAGGCCGAAGCCGAACGTGAGCGCCGCGCCAAGATTATTCACGCTGAAGGAGAGTTCGAAGCTTCTCAAAAACTGGCGGACGCTGCGAAAGTTCTGGCGACTCAGTCTTCTGCCATTCAACTCCGTTACCTCCAGACCCTCACGGAGATAGGTGTCGAGAAGAACACAACGATTGTGTTTCCCCTGCCTATCGATATCATTAATCAGTGGACTAGGAATTTAGGGGGACCGCAAAAGTAAGGATGGCATCTGGAGGAAAACGAGGAGGCGCCGGGGAGCGCGTTCTGGAGAGCCGGCATGTTATCGGTTTGTTTATGCTGATGCTGCTGTTCTCGGGCGTGTTCTTCACGTTGGGTTTCGTTATGGGGCGCAATCAGTACGACGGCCAGCTTCGTGCCGTCACGGATCCCCTCGCGAAGCTGCAAAATCCCTTTTCCCGCAAGCCGGAGCCCGCAGCAAAGCGAGTAAGCAATTCGGCGCCTGCCGAGACTCCGACAGACACTACCGCACCCCCGAATTCGGATTGGGAGTTTTATCACGCGGGAGACAGCAAGAAAACCGTGGACCACTTGAAACCCGCTGTTCCTGTGGCCGCTCCGTCAGAAAAGAATGCGCCGGTGCTTATCAAGTCCACTGCAGCGGCCAAATCTGTCGGCAACTCGGCGAAATCCATGAATGCTCCGCTCGTCCCTGGAGGCACATACACATTGCAGGTGGCCGCGGTCAGAAAGGAAGCGGATGCGCTGGAACTAGCCACGCGCCTGCAGCATAAGAAATTTCCTGCCTTCGTGCTTTCTCGGCGCGGTGACAAGTACTATCGCGTTCAGGTGGGCCCCTATAGCGACCAGAAGAATGCCGACGCCGCGAGGAAAGGCCTTGAGAGCGCCGGTTTCAAAGCCATCGTGAAGCACTGATGCCCGGGGACAGCTCGCTGCGTTCCCATCGTCCGTTAGCGGCCGCGAAAGTGCCTGCGGCGTTGCGTCTCGTAATCGGTGCCGCCTCCGGAGCCGCGCTTTCCCTCTCTTTTACCGGTCTCTATCTGAGTATCTACTCCTGGGTCTGCGTGGGAGTGCTTCTCTTCATTCTGTTCCGGGCTGAACCACGCATTGCTTTCGGAAGCGGATTTCTTCACGGGCTTTTTTTTGTGTTCACTTCAGTCTCGTGGATTGCGACGGTTCTTTCGGTTCACGGCGGGCTCTCGACGATTGGCGGATGGGGCGTCTTGCTGCTCATTGCCATGGCTTGGGGGATTCTCACCGGCAGTTTCGCATGGGCCGTCCACCGGCTGTCCCGCAGGAGTATCGCACTGGCTTGCAGCGGCGCCCCATTTGTTTGGGTGACCTTTGAATTCGTTCGCGCCCATCTTCCGGAGATTAGTTTTCCTTGGAATCTGCTGGGCTACCCCGCGGCCGCGAACGCTGGGCTCGTTCAACTGACGACGATCACCGGCATTTACGGGCTTTCTTTCTTCGTGGCGGGTTTCAATGCGCTTCTCGCGTGGACTGCCGCTGCAGACGCCATTACTCTGAAGCGCCGCGTCGCAATTTCCGGCGCTACCTCCACCGTCCTGCTTGCCGGCGCCATACTCGGGCCACGATTTCTCCCTCAAACAGAAGCACATCACTTCGCGCGCGCTGTTCAGCTCAATTTTCCAGAATCGCAAGCGTATCCCGGCGATTGGTTTCAAATGCACGCCGCAGATCTTGAAGAGTTACGGCGCATCAGTCTGGCACCCTCTGCCGCCGGGCCAGACCTGCTTGTCTGGCCCGAAGCGCCTGCGCCTTTTTCGTTTCAAGATGTGCAGTTTGCAACGATCGCTTCGAAACTGGCGATCGAGTTCCAGCATCCGTTTCTTGCCGGAGCGATTGAATGGAAGCACCCTGTCGATCCGTCGGACAAGGTTCCGTCTGGGAGACTCGCGCCATACAACAGCGCGTTGCTTTTCGACGCTCAAGGCCAGCGCGTTTTTGTCTACGATAAAGTTCATCTCGTTCCTTTCGGAGAGTACGAACCGTTTCCGTTGATTCACCGCGTGGTGACGAGTGTGTCTGACGAAGTCGGTGGTTTTCGCAAAGGGAATCGATACGTCGTGGGACGGCTTCCAAATGGCTATACATTTGGCGTTTTCATCTGCTATGAGGCGACTTATCCTGGCGAAGTTCGCCAGTTCGCCGCGAATAGCGCGCAGCTCTTCATAAACATTTCGAATGACGGCTGGTTCGGCCGCTCCGCCGCGGCGGAGCAGCACCTGCACATGGCGCGCGTGCGCGCCGTAGAAAACCGCCGCTGGATCGTACGTGCCACGAATAACGGATTTACTGTATCCATCGACCCTTACGGCCGTGTCTATCATCCGCTTCCGCCGGACCTGCGCGCCGCCGCCGACCTCCCCTATGACTTTCGAACCGACACAACGATTTACACCCGCTTTGGGGACTGGTTCGCCTGGCTCTGCGTGCTGGTTTCCGTTATTCTAATGGCGACAACTTTTCGAAAGGAAAATTGACGCCCGCATCGCAGCGCGCGTCCTTTTTTACAGCACATGATCCTCGAAGACCTCCAATACCGGTACGAAGGACTCAAGCAGCGCATTACGCTCGTGCGGAGCTATCTTTGACGCGTCACAGTATCGCGAGCGCCTGAAAGCCCTCGAGGCTCGCGTAGCCGATCCCAATTTCTGGAACGATCAGGAAGCCGCGCAAGGTGTCCTACGCGATCGCAAGCGCGCCGAAGAACAGATTGCTGCCGACGAAAGACTTACTTCCTTCAATAACGATATCGAAACGTATATTCATCTCGCCCTGGAAGAGACCAACGCCGAGCAGAAAAATGATCTGCTCAAGGAATTAGACAGCGAACTCACGGCCGCGGATAGCTTCATCTCCGAACTTGAAACGAAGACGCTCCTTTCCGGTGAGAACAACCACCTCAACGCCATCATGACGATCAAACCAGGCGCCGGCGGCACCGAATCGCAGGACTGGGCCTCCATCCTTCTGCGCATGTACTTGCGCTGGGCGGAGCGCCGGGGGATGAGCGCTGCAGTGCTCGACGAGACTCCGGGGGAAGAGGCGGGCATCAAGTCCGCGACGATTCAATTCTCCGGCGAAAATGCCTATGGTCTTCTCGCCGGGGAAACCGGCGTCCACCGCCTTGTTCGAATCTCACCATTCGACCAGGCGGCTCGGCGCCACACTTCGTTCGCCTCCGTCTTCGTCATTCCGGAAGTCGACGACCGCATCGAGATCAACATCCGTCCGGAGGACTTGCGCGTGGATACGTTTCGCTCTGGCGGCAAGGGCGGGCAAAACGTCAACAAGGTGGAAACGGCCGTCCGCATCACGCATATCCCGACAAACATCGTAGTGGGGTGCCAGGCCGAGCGCAGCCAGCACAAGAATCGCGAACTCGCGATGAAGATGCTCCGCTCGCGTTTGTATGACCTTGAAATCCAGAAGCGCCAGGCGCACACCGACAAGCTGGACGCCAGCAAGTTGGACATTTCCTTTGGGAGTCAGATCCGCTCGTACGTGATGCAGCCCTACCGCCTGATCAAGGACCACCGCACAAAATTTGAGGTCGGCGATGTGGACCGCGTCCTCGACGGTGATCTCGACCCCTTCATCCGCTCCTACCTGATGGCCAAGAGGACCAAGGGGAAGCTCGAAGTTCAACCGGACGACGATGTGGACGCGGCCTAATACACCTTCCGCTGAATCCACGTAGCTACCGTTCAGAGTCCAAATTCGACGGTTTAGCGCACGCGCAAGCGATTTGGAATCAATGCGTTGATTCTTCTCGCAGTGAATGGTACTTTTGTAAAGTTAAGCAAAATGCGGACTTTAATAAGGGTGTGCGCAGCGGCGCGTCCCCACGCAAACATAAGAAGGAGAAATAGTTTTGAGCGAAGCCTTACGCAACTTTCTATTCACATCGGAGTCCGTCACCGAAGGCCATCCGGACAAAATTGCCGACCAGATTTCTGACGCCGTTCTCGATGAAGTCCTGAAGCAAGATCCCAAAGGTCGCGTCGGTTGCGAGACGCTGGTTACCACGGGCCTTGCCGTGGTTTCCGGCGAAATCACCACCAGCGCTCACGTCGATTACGACGCACTCGTGCGCAGTACGATTCGCGGAGTTGGTTATGACCGCGCGAAGTACGGTTACGACGCGGATACCTGCGCCGTCATGTGCACGGTAAAGCGTCAGTCGCCGGATATCGCCATGGGCGTGGACACCGGCGGCGCGGGCGACCAGGGCATGATGTTTGGTTTTGCCTGCGATGAAACCGAAGAATTGATGCCCATGCCCATCCAGCTTGCCCACCACCTCACGCGACGCCTCTCCGAAGTTCGCAAAGCCAACAAAGTTGATTTTCTCCGGCCTGACGGGAAGTCTCAAGTCACTATCGAATACCGCAACGGCCGTCCAGCGCGAGTGGCTTGCGTGGTGGTCTCAACGCAGCACAGCGATAAAGTTTCCAATACGGATCTCCGCGACGCCGTCACCGAGCACATCATTAAGCCAATCATTCCCGCCTCCATGCTGGACGCGAAGACCAAATACCATATTAACCCCACGGGCCGCTTTGTGATTGGCGGGCCCATGGGCGACGCCGGTCTGACCGGGCGCAAGATCATCGTGGACACCTATGGCGGCTACAGCCGTCACGGTGGCGGCGCATTCTCCGGCAAGGATCCCTCGAAGGTGGATCGCTCTGCCTGCTACATGGCTCGATACATCGCAAAGAACATCGTGGCTGCGGGCCTCGCCAGCAAGACGGAAGTGCAATTGGCGTACGCCATCGGGGTTGCTGAGCCCGTTTCCGTTATGGCCGAAACCTTCGGAACCGCCACCGTCTCCGAAGAGAAAATCACGTCTTTGATTCGCGAGTTCTTCGTGCTGACGCCCAAGGGCATCATCGAAGCTCTGGATTTGCGCCGTCCGATCTACAAGCCCACGGCTGCCTACGGTCACTTTGGCCGCACGGGATCCGGGTTTACCTGGGAGCGCACGGACCGCGCAGATGCATTGCGCAAGGCCGCCGGCCTGAGCGCCGCGGCTACCGCCGAAGTCGGAGCGCGTCGTTAATCTCAGAATCCTGAAGAAATCAAGCCTGGCGTCCCACAGGCATTAAACGGAGCGAGTTGGCTCACTCCGTTCACAATTGAAATCCATGTTTGAGGAGTAAGACCTTGGCTACCGCTGAAATGAAAAAAGGGGATGTGAAGGATATCGGTCTTGCCGACGCCGGCAAGCGCAAGATCGAATGGGCGGCGCAGCAAATGCCCGTGCTCGAATCCATCCGCAAGCGCTTTATCAAGGAGCAGCCGCTCAAGGGCCTGCGCGTTTCTGCTTGTCTGCACGTGACCAGCGAAACCGCGAACCTGATGATCGCTCTGCGCGATGGCGGCGCCGATGCGGTGCTGTGCGCCTCCAATCCACTTTCCACGCAGGACGAAGTCGCCGCATCGTTAAATCGCGACTACAACATCCCCACCTTTGCAATCAAGGGCGAGGACAACGACACCTACTATTCGCACTTGCGCGCGGCGCTGGAGCACAAGCCGCAGTTCACCATGGACGACGGCGCGGATCTCGTCACCATGCTCTTGACCAAGCGCACCGATCTCGTTCCGAATGTGATTGCCGGGACCGAAGAGACTACCACCGGCGTGATCCGTCTGCGCGCCATGGCCAAGGACGGCACGCTGAAGTATCCGATCATCGCGGTGAACGATGCGATGACCAAGCATTTCTTCGACAACCGTTACGGCACCGGTCAGTCCACGATTGACGGCGTGATTCGAGCCACCAACGTCTTGCTCGCTGGCCTCAAAGTCGTCATCGCGGGTTACGGGTGGTGTGGCCGCGGCGTGGCCATGCGTGCAAAAGGATTGGGAGCGGACGTCATCATCACCGAAATCGATCCGGTGAAGGGCATTGAAGCTGTAATGGACGGCTTCCGTGTCATGCCGATGGCCGAAGCGGTGAAGGAAGGCGACGTTTTCATCACCGTGACCGGCAACAAGAGCGTGATTCGCGCCGAGCATTTCGAAAAAATGAAGGGCGGGGCGATTGTCTGCAACTCCGGCCACTTCAATGTGGAGATTGACATCCCTGCGCTCGAGAAGCTCTCCAGTGGCAAGCGTGAAGTTCGCCCCCTTGTGGATGAATACAAGCTCAAGGATGGCCGCAAAGTCTACTTGCTCGGCGAAGGCCGCCTTGTGAACCTCGCCACCGCCGAAGGTCATCCCGCCGCGGTGATGGACATGAGCTTCGCGAACCAGGCGCTATCCGCGGAATATCTGTGCGCAAACTACAAGAATCTCAAGCCGCAAGTCTACGTGGTACCTGAAAACCTGGACAAGGAGATCGCCCGGCTCAAGCTCGAATCCATGGGCCACAGACTCGATAAGCTCACGCCCGAACAGGAGCACTACCTCGCCTCCTGGCAGGAAGGCACGTAACTCTCACCGCCTTTCTCCATTGCTTGATCGTGTTATCTTTGTAGGGGCGTCTGCTGCGGCGGGCGCCTCTTCGTATTTGCGAACATTCTTCCTGAGGGACCGACGTCGATGTGGGACCTCTGCACCAACGCCCTCGATACCGCCAAGTTCCGCGGTGCCTCTTACTGCGACGCGCGCGCCATGCATATGCGGCAGCGCGACCTTACCACTAAGAATGGACAGGTTGGCACTCTCGCGCACAGCGAATCCATCGGCATTGGAATTCGCGTCCTGGCCAGCGGCGCCTGGGGTTTTGCATCCACAGACAGGCTGACGCGAGAGGGCGTCGCCGCCTGCACCGCCCAGGCCGTCTCGATTGCGAAAGCTTCGGCCCTCGCGAAACGCGGCGACGTCCTTCTTGCGCCTGAAGAAGCCTACATCGACAGCTGGCAGAGCCCGTTTCGGAAGGATCCCTTCGAGATTCCCCTCGATCGACAGATTGCGCTGCTGCTCGCAGCAGACGATGCAATGCGCCGGGTGAAAGGCGTCACCCTCACCGAGACGGACATGCAATTTCGCAAGATCGATTCTTGGTTTGCCTCCAGTATCGGTTCCCGCATTCACCAGCGAAAAGTAATTTCCGGTTGCGGGATCGCCGCGACATCGTTCCAGGCAGAAGAAATTCAAAAGCGCTCGTACCCCAATAGTTTCGGCGGACAACACTCTCTCCAGGGTTACGAGCTCATCGAATCGCTCGATTTGCTCCGCAATGCGCCTATCATCGCGGAAGAAGCCGCGGCGCTGCACTCCGCCTCGCAATGCCCGGAGAAAATCGGGACGTTGATTCTTGGCGCAAGCCAGCTCGGCCTGCAAATTCACGAATCCATCGGGCACCCCATCGAGCTCGATCGCGTCCTCGGTCAAGAAGCCAACTTTGCAGGCACCAGTTTCTTGACGCTCGACCAGCTGAATCACCTGCAATATGCTTCCAGCATCGTCAATGTCGTGGCGGATGCCCGGCTCGATCACGGCCCGGGGCTCGGCACGTTTGCTTACGATGACGAAGGTGTTCCCGCGCAGTGCACGGACATCATCAAGGAGGGCCAGTTCCGCGGATACCTTTCGAATCGCGAAACCGCCCATCTTGTCGGCCTGAACCGTTCTTCCGGCACGATGCGCACCGAGAGCTGGAATCGCTTGCCGATCATTCGAATGACCAATATCAGTCTGCTGCCCGGCGCTTGGGACTTTACCGATCTCATCGCCGATACCAGCGACGGTATCCTCATAGAAACGAATCGCTCCTGGTCCATTGATGACCGCCGGTATCAATTCCAGTTCTCGACAGAAATCGGCTGGGAAATTAGGGGCGGCAAGAAAGTTCGCATGCTGAAGAATCCTAGTTACAGTGGCATCACCACGGAATTCTGGAATTCCTGCGACGCCATCTGCAAGCTCGCTCACTGGACGCTTTGGGGCACGCCCAACTGTGGCAAAGGCCAGCCGATGCAGACCATGGGGACCGGTCACGGCGCGTCACCCGCGCGCTTCCGGAATGTGCGCATCGGAACGGCATTCTCGAACCAATGAAGCCGTCTGCCAAACTCCCGAAGTCCGCTTCCCGCAACAAAGTCCGAGCCGTGGAACTTCTTCCTGAGCGCGAGCTTCGCGGAATCGTCTATTCCGTCCTTCGTTTGGCGCGTTCCGAGGGAGCCGAAGAGACAGAAGTCCACATCGACGAAGTCGCTGACAGTTTGACGCGTTTTGCCAACAACGGCATTCATCAAAACGTCGCCGAGCACGGCCTTACTGTTTCGATTCGCACCGTCGTAGATGGCCGCACCGCTCGCGCCACAACAAATCGTACCGATGAGGACTCTCTTCGCGGCGCTATTCAAGCCTCCCTCTCGCTGGCACACAGCCAACCGGGAAATCCTAGCCTTCTTCCCATGCCGGGGAAACAGCGCTACCCTCGCATAAATCGCTTCCTAAAAAATACCGCAGCGCTCACCGCCGAAGATCGCGCACAAGCGGTTCGCCTGGCCTGCGACCTCGCCGTCAAGAAGGGCCAGATCGCTGCCGGTATTTTCGCTAGCGGGCAGAGCCATTCCGTCATCGCCAATTCGCGCGGTCTTTTCGCGGCGTACCGCGAAACTCATGCGGAATTCTCCGTCACCATGCAGGAAAACCCCGCCGCGAGCTGGGCCAAAGCAAATTCTGCAGATATCCGCACGCTCGATCCGCAAGGACTTGCCGAGCGCGCCAGCGAAAAAGCTCATCTGGGCGTGAACGCGCGCGAATTGTCCCCCGGCCGGTACACGGTTATCCTCGAGCCCGCGGCCGTGCTCGATCTTGTTGGATTCCTCTTCTATGATTTTGCGGCCACCGCTCTCCAAGACAAGCGTTCCTGCCTGAACGACAGGATGGGCAAACCTCTCTTTGGCCGCAACATCAGCATCTGCGACGACGTTTATCATCCGCTGCAGCAAGGCGCGCCCTTCGACGGGGAAGGCATCCCCCGGCGGAGAATCTTGCTGGTCGATCACGGCGTTCCAACGGATCTCGTGTATTCGCGCGCGAGCGCCCAAAGGGCTGGCAAGCCGCCAACCGGGCACGGATTTGCTCTCCCCAATGAATACGGCGAAGCACCGATGAACCTGGTCTTTGGCGGCGGCGATTCCTCGCTCCAAAAGATGGTCGCTTCGACGGATCGCGGCCTTTTGGTTACGCGCCTGTGGTACATCCGTGAAGTGGACCCCTATGAAAAGGTGATGACCGGTATGACCCGCGACGGCCTTTTCCTCATCGAGAACGGCCGTGTGGCCGGCGCCGCGCGCAACTTTCGCTTCAATCAGTCGCTCATCGAAATGCTGAATAATGTCGAATTGCTGGGTCCTGCTGTCCGCGCCACCGGCGAAGAAGCGTTCGAAATGGTAGTCCCGGCCATGAAGGTCCGCGATTTTCATTGTTCCGAAGTCACAAAATTCTAACCTCCTCCCGCCCCAAACCTCTCCTATCAAGAAATCAATTCAGCGCATCCAAATTCTGCGTTGTACAACCGCGGCCCACCCGTTCGATAAACAGTTATGTGCCTGTGGCATGGTCGAGGACCAGGTAGTCCGCAAGCTGCAGAATCCCGTTCCGGCTCGAATCGGCACCCCAACTGGGGCCATCCCGACCACGATGCCTGTGGCACCGGTTTCATCGCGCGCCTTGGCGCTGCTCCCAGCTACGACATAGTCCAGTTTGCTTTGACGGCCCTGGAGCGTCTCACCCACCGTGGGGGTGTTGACGCGGATGGCGCCAGCGGAGACGGCGCCGGCCTCTTAACCTCCCTGCCAAGAGCTTTTTTCCGGGCGAGAGCGGCCGAGCAGAGTATCGAACTCCCCGAAATCTTCGGCGTTGGCTTCGCGTTTCTTTCCTCATCGGAAGCCAAAACAGCCCAAGCCGCAACCGAGGCAGCAGCCGATACCGAACGCCTCCGCGTGCTCGGATGGCGCCGCGTTCCCGTCAACACAGATTCATTAGGCCGCCGCGCGCTCGAAACTATGCCGGAAATTTGGCAGTTTTTCGTCGAGCCTTTCCACCCCTCTCGCGGAGCCGCCCGCTTCGAGTGGCGCCTGGCTCTTCTGCGGAAGCGCGCCGAATCGCTCTTGCCCCCGCGCAGCTACATTTGCTCGCTCTCCTCACAGACGATTGTCTACAAAGGTCTCCTCACGCCGTGGCAATTCCCCCAGTTTTATGAAGACTTGCGCGATCCGTCTTTCGAGACCACCTTCGCTATTTTTCACCAGCGTTATTCCACGAACACCCAGCCGTCCTGGCACTTGGCGCAGCCGTTCCGTTACGTCGCGCATAACGGCGAGATCAACACCATCGTCTCGAACCGCCGCTGGCTGCGCGCCAAGGAGCGCGAAATTCGTTCGCGGCTTGCGGTGGGCCCGTGGTTTCCGATCCTGGAAGAAAACGTCAGCGATTCCGCGAGTTTCGACAACGGTCTTGAGTTGAGGTTGCTCGAGGGATTGTCCTCGGAAGAGGCCATGCTCGCCATGGTTCCTCCGGCCTTCGAGAAAGACCCGTTGCTCTCGCGCGATGTGCGCGCCGCTCTGAGCTCTCTTTCTCAGCAAAGCGAGCCTTGGGACGGGCCCGCCGCTCTCGTTTTCTCCGACGGCGAATTTGTTGGCGCCAAGCTCGACCGCAACGGCTTGCGGCCGATGCGTTACACGCTCACGCACGATGGCTTGCTCATCGCGGGCTCGGAAACCGGCCTCGTCGACTTGGAAGAATCGCGAATCGCGGAGCGCCAGCGTCTCGGCCCCGGCGAAATGATTCTCGCGAATCCATCTACGGGACTCTTTTTGCGCTGGCGCGATATCCTCAAGCGCCTCGCCATTCACCAGGGCCGCCATGCGATTCCGCAGCGCAATCTGGCGGCGTCCGCTTCCGCGCTGTCCACGCCTGTGCTGCAGCCGAAGCGCGTTGCTGGAGCTGCCGGTTGGACCGAAGATCAATTCAGGATTCTTTTTTCCGCTTTAGTTCGGGGCAAGGAAGCGGATTGGAGCATGGGTGACGACGCGCCTCCCGCTTTCCTTTCGTCCCTTCCCAGGACGCTCTGGGACTATTGCAAACAACGCTTCGCTCAGGTCACCAACCCTCCCATTGATCCGTTGCGCGAAACCCACGTGATGTCTCTCGATGTTCCATTGAATGAGGGGGTCACGCTGCCCGGCCCGGTCATTTCGGAAGCGCAGCTCACCCAGTTGGGCGCAATCCTTGGCCCCGTAGAAACAATCGATTTTACGTTTTCCTCCGTAACTGGAGTTCCGGGGGCGCGCTGCAGGTTTGCTCAGCTTTCCGCTACCCCTCTGAGCGGCAGCGGGCGCCCGGGACTCCTCCTCCTCACCGACCGGGAGATGGACGAGGCTCGTGCGCCGCTCCCTGCTTTGCTTGCGACCGCTGCCTTATGGAAAGCGATGGTCAACGAAGGCCTTTGGGATGTGCCTCTGATCGTCGAATCCGCTCAGATATTTGACACTCATCATGTCGCCCTGCTCGTCGCCGCCGGAGCCACTGCGGTCGTGCCGTATCTTGCGGACCAGTTCGCCGAGTCGCTCGAGCCTGACGGTACGGAAAAGATGCGCATCGCGATGAACGCGGGCCTGCGCAAAGTCCTTGCCCGCATGGGCGTTTCGACCCTCGCCAGCTATCGCAACAGCCATTTGTTTGAAGTCGTTGGGCTCTCCGAAGAGTTGTGCGCCGAATTCTTCGAAGACGCCGCCGACTTTCCCGGCCAGAAATCGCTGGACAGCCTCTTCGCGGACTACCTGCGCATGCACCAGGCTGCGTTCTCTGGCGATACGGAGGAACTGTCCGACGCGGGTCTCTATCGCTTCCGAAAGGGCGCCGAGCTTCATGCCAGTTCGCCGGAAGTCGTGCGTCGTCTTCACGCTCACGTCCGCGCGCCCAATGCCAAAACATATTCCGCGTTTGAAGAATTGGCGGAGCACCAGGGTCCGGTCTTCCTGCGCGATTTGCTGGACACCATTCCCGACGCAGCCGTGCCGCTCGGCGAAGTCGAGCCGCTCGAATCCATCGTCAAGCGCTTCAGCACGCAAGCGATGTCGCTGGGTTCTTTGGGCCCTGAAGCGCATCGTACTTTGGCGCTGGCCATGAATCAGTTGGGCGGCCGCAGCAATACCGGCGAAGGCGGCGAAGATCCCAACACCTATCGCTTCGAGCCTGCTGCGGCAAGCAAGATCAAGCAGGTGGCTTCTGCGCGATTTGGCGTCACCGCGGACTACCTTGTCCACGCCGCAGAACTCGAAATCAAAATGGCCCAGGGTTCCAAGCCCGGTGAAGGCGGCCAGTTGCCCGCGCGCAAAGTCAGCGAATACATCGCGCGCATTCGGCACGCCACTCCCGGCACTCCGTTGATTTCGCCGCCGCCGCATCACGATATTTACAGCATTGAAGACCTCGCCCAGTTGATCCACGACTTGCGCGCCGTGAATCCGCGCGCCCGCATTGGCGTAAAGCTGGTTTCCGGCTCGGGCGTCGGCATCATCGCCGCCGGAGTCGCCAAAGCTGGCGCGGACGTCATCACCATCAGCGGCCACAATGGCGGCACCGGCTCCTCGCCGCTCACTTCCATCAAGAACACCGGGCTTCCCTGGGAAATCGGTTTGCGCGAGACGCACGACACACTGGTTCGCGCGGGTCTCCGTTCACGTCTCTCTCTCCGCGTGGATGGAGGATTGAAATTCGCGCGCGATGTCGTGCTTGCTGCCATTCTTGGCGCGGACGAATTCGGTTTCGGCACCGCGGCACTCCTCGCCATCGGCTGCGTCATGGCCCGGCAGTGCCATCTGAACACCTGCCCTGTCGGCATTGCCACGCAGGACGAAACGCTGCGCGCGCGCTTTCAAGGCAAGCCGGAAATGGTTGTTGCCTATTTTCGTTTCCTCGCCGAAGAAGTTCGCAGCCGCCTCGCGCAACTTGGCGTTCGCTCGCTGACTGAGCTCACAGGCTGGTATGACCGTCTCAGCGCGCGTTCTGGCATGGATCCGCTGCTGGTGGTGCCCATCTCGCACTCGAACCGGGTTGCGCCGCAGCAAGAGCCGGGTCTTCACGTGCCTGTGCCGGAAGACAGCATGCATTTCCATGCCTCACTCGCATTGCAAAACGAATCCCAGCCCATTCAAAATTCCGACCGCAGCGTTGGCACGGGTCTTAGCGGCGAACTCATGCGCCGCCGGAATTCTGGACGCGCTGGGAACGAAGAAATCAGCCAGCAGTTTCGTGGCGCTGCCGGCCAAAGCTTCGGCGCGTTCCTGGTTGCGGGCGTCACGTTAAAGTTGGCTGGCGAGGCCAACGATTATGTCGGCAAGGGATTGTCCGGCGGAACGATTGCCATCGCCGCCGGTCCCGCCGCTTCGCGCCGTGGCGATGTCCTCGCCGGTAATACCGTTCTCTACGGAGCCACTTCCGGCCAGCTCTTTATCGCCGGCCGCGCCGGGGAGCGCTTCGCCGTGCGCAATAGCGGCGCGCTCGCGGTCGTCGAAGGCGTCGGCCAGCACGGTTGCGAATACATGACCGGCGGAATCGCCCTCATTCTTGGGCCTCTGGGCCTCAATTTTGGCTCGGGCATGACCGGCGGCCTCGCCTACGTATTGCGCGCCGAAGCGGAGGACGTGCTGCACCGCGATTTCGTCCAACTCGCCGAGACGGACTCCGATGAGCAGTCCTGGCTGCGCCGCGCGCTTGAGGAACACGCGCATTTCACCGCGAGCCCTCGCGCCGCGCGTTTGCTCTCGCGCCGCGGCGCTCTCCCACTTCTGCGTGTGCAGCCGGTTCATTTTCAGGGGACCGTGGAGGCCACGTGGAACCCCGTCCTCGCCCAGCTTGCGCAGCGTCGCGATTTGTTGCCCGCTCCGGTTGCAGCCCCCATCTCGCAAACGGCAATTCACGTCTGAAAGGAAGGTTAATAGCCCCGCATCCGGCAGGGGGAATCCGCTATAATCCCTGCCTGGCGATCTGACTATGGACTTTGATCAACTTACAACTTTCGTTTACGTGGCTAAACTCAAGAGTTTTTCCCGCGCGGGCCAGAAAGTTTTCCGCTCCCAATCGGCTGTCAGCGCCCAGATCCGCCAGCTCGAACAGGCGTACAAAGCCCGGCTTCTCGACCGCTCCGCCAAGTCTGTGGAGTTGACTCCCGCCGGTGAAGTGCTGTTCGAATACGCCGAGAAACTTCTTCGCATGCGCGACGAATCCGTTCAGGTGGTCGCGGACCGCGGCAACGTCGTGCAAGGCCCCATCGCTTTCGGCGCCAACGAAGCCACGTGCCTCTACCTGCTGCCCAATATATTTGCCGAATTTCAGCGCCGCTATCCGCTCGTGCACATCAGCATCTACCGCAATTTCAGCCACAAGATTCTTCAACGCGTGGAAGACGGCTCCATTGACGTCGGCATTGTCACGCTTCCCATCAAGGCCCCCAACTTGAAAGTGCACCACATTTATAAAGATCGCCTGCGCTTCATGGTCAGCGCGAAGAATCCTCTCGCGAATCGTTCGAAAATTACGCTGGCGGAGGTCGCCGGACAGCCGCTCATTTTTCCGCGTACCGGCTTCACGCGCCAGGTGCTGGACAAACTTTTCCGCCCCTACCGCTCGCGCCTCCACGTAACCATGGAATTGCCGAGTATCGGCATGATCAAACGCTTCGTCGCCGCCGATGCGGGCCTTTCCATCATCAGCGAGAGTTTTGCAAAAGACTATGTGAAGGCCGGTGAAGTGAAGTTGTTGACCGTCGAAGGTGTGGATCTCTGGCGCGAACTCGGCCTCGTCTACCGCCGCGACCGCAGCCTGCCTCGCGCCGCTCAGGCCCTCATCACCCTCATCCGCGAGCGTTGCAAACCCGCCGAAATCGGCGAAGCCGCCGCCGGCTAAGTCCAGTCTCTCCGCTTTCACTTTTTTCTGTGTCCGGCACTAGTGCATCATAGCCTACGCGGGGGCGGTGGGGATCAAAAATTCAGCCGAACAGACTTCCAATACGGTTTCGGTCCCGCCTAACGCGTGAGGGGAGATGATGAAAATCACGCCGTAGCTGCAACACGCAGCAAGCAAGCCTTCGCCAACTTGCGATGCGTACCGAATCATAGGGTGCTATGGCTGTCGCCGCGCCGGTGCTTTGCCATCAACTCGCTGTTGAATTATCTCGTACAGCACCTTTCCTGCTGAGCCGCTCGGCGTCTCGACCCCAAGAATGGTGGCAAGCGTCGGCGCTATGTCATTCAGCGCCACATTCTGAAAATAATGACCTGGCCTGACCCACGGGCCCATGAAAACCAGAGGCACGTGCGTGTCATAAGAGTAGGGTGTGCCGTGTGTGGTACCTTCCGCAGACCTTATCCAGTACGGCTCGAGCAGGATTTCAAGGTCGCCTGAGCGCTTGGTATTGTAGCTGCGGATCACTCTCGTGCTGATCGGATCATTCGGCACCGCCCCGAGCTGTAACTGGTCTCCTGTATAGACGCGCAAGACGTGGGGCACTGCCGCCGCGGCCTTGGCAGCTACGCGTCTGACCTCAGCTTCGTCAAGGCCCTTTTCTCGGATAAGATCGAGGTTCAAGTAAGGAGACGTGCCCGCAGTATCCAGAATCCATTCGCCCTTGCCGAACTTTGCATCCAGCGCCAACTTGATAGGGCCGAAGAGGTCGGCCGTGGTCATGCGCCCTCCCGGCATGTTCCGCTTAGTCAAGTTCTCCGGCAAGGGTGAGACGCCGTGGTCAGATGTGAGCACCACTATTACGTTCTGCATGCCGATGCGCTGGTCAAGATACGCAAAGAGTTTTTCCAGCAGTCGGTCAATCTTGATGGAAATATCCCGAACTTCTGGGGAATCGGGACCGAAGGAGTGCCCAACGACATCGTTCGAAGAAAAGCTCACAGACAAGACATCGGTTGAGTCGTGCTGACCGAGGTTTTCAGCCGCGATTGCCTTTTCCGCAAAGGCCTCGAGCAGTTCGTTGCCGTAAGGAGAGCCGTAAATTGCCGAGTACAACTCCGGCCCGGGAGCCGCGGGCAACCGCTTGCTCCGGGAGGGTGCCCCGCTAATGAGCCATCCGGATCCCGCAAACTTGTCGGACGGCCGGCTCCCGTCGAAGGCCTTGACCCATTCCGGCAGGTCCGGGAAGTAGTACGTACTGCTGACGAAGTTCCCCGTCTTTGTATCGTACCAGTACGCTCCGTTCGCCATGCGTCCTATAGGCAGAATGGCCGAGCGGTCTTTCAGGGATATTCCAAGAACGTGAGTGCTTTCCGGGTGCACCATTTGCAGCTCATCTCCGATGGTGCTCACGAGCAGGCGACGAGGCGAGGCTCCGGATCCGCTTCCCCCGAGGACTTTCTCCGTTTCGTCTGAGATGCTGGTGACCCGCTTGTGCGACTCGCGATCGTACCAGTCGTTTCCGATGATTCCGCTGAGCGCGGGGGTGGCGCCGGTCAGGACGGTGGCGTGCCCGATCGCGGTGACCGTCGGGTAGTGCTCCAGATTAGCGTTTTCAAACACCGCGCCTTGGTTCAACAGCCGGTTCAATCCACCGGTGTACTGGTCGTCGAAACGGGCTAAGTAGTCATAGCGAAACTGGTCGATTACGACTAACAGAACTAATTTCGGTTTGTTCGCAGCTCCGGCCTGAACAAGAAAAGTCCATGAGCAAAATGTGATGACAACGGCAGCAACCAAGGATAGATATCTCGTCACGAAAGTAGCTCCTTTTCGGTGGACTACCGTGCAGGGCGCACTGCCAATGTAGCACTCCTGAAGGAACCCCTGCGAATACTCCGACACGAAATGCTCGCTGACCATTTTGACCGGAATCTCCTTTTTTGGCTTCAAAAAGCGGGCGCCGGGTGCCCCATCCTTTGCGTTTTTGTTGTATGCAAAGGGTGGCGGTTTAGATTCAACTCATTCACAACGCAAACTGGAGCCATTCAATGCGCTAAACTGTAACCAGCATTTTCGTTGACAACTTCATCATTATTCCGATATAATAGGGTTGGTCAGTATTCCGCCCCGGTTTCACCGGGGCTTTTCTTTTTGGACGGCTCTTAATCCGCGCCCAACCCAATCCAGAGGCGATCCAGCATGACCATTCATATCAGCCGTCCGTGCCACCTCCTCTTCCTAAACTCAGCGCCCTCTGCGTCTCTGCGCTCTGTACACCCTTGCACTCTTACACTCTCAACTCATGCCGGCCCTAACCCCTTTAAATGCAACACTTACAAACCACCCCACAAGTGTTGATTCTAAACAACTTACAACGAACCTAAATCCTCCAGAATCAACACTTACGAAAAACAGGGGGGAGGGGGGTGTTATGGATAACCAGATTTTCGATAAGGAAATGTGTCCTGTTCACCTGAGTCTCGAAGGGAGGAGCATCGCGACGAAGGACCTCTCTTAAATCCGATGGGCAATCGGGTCGCCTAACGGACGCTGAAGTCTAGACTCGCAATGGCCCGCGAGATTACGTTTTCCTGAATTTGAATGAGGTCCGAGTCGGCATACGTCATTCCCAGAACCGTGAAGATCTCGTTGCCGCGCGCCACGACCACCAGTTTTCCCGACCAGTCATGCTCGTCCGCTTTTCCTCGGTATTGATACTCGACTGCCGGCAAACCACCGACCACCGACTTGCGTTGCGAAACCCGCTGGTAACCTATGTAAACGTCATGCAGCCGCTTTTCCACCGCTGCCGCCGCCGTTTCCAGCGGTTCCTTGTTTTTCTCGTCTCCCACCACCATCAGCGTGGATTCGTTCGATGTCCCCATCGCTACAATGGCGTTGGGTAGCGCGTTGCGCGCTTCCTCGATCAGGTTCCAGCTCGGCGCTTTGTACATGCGAAACCCGTGCGTGTAATTCGTATAGAGATTGCCCTGAATTTCTTCACGGTTTGCCGGTAGTTCAGGCTCTTTTGGCGGAGCCGGCGTGGTCGCACCCGATGCCATTGCGTTCGCTGGCGCCGCACTCGATCCCTTTATCGCTGGCGCGGCCACATTCCCCGCGGGCCCACCCGCCGGCAATTCTGGCTTCACCGCAACGCTGGTCAGTTTTGGAGAAGACTTGTCGACTTTTCCCGGTATGCTCGCACTTGCCAATTTAGCGCTGGCATTCGTTGATGCCGGCGACCCTTCGCCGCCCGATGCCACGGCCGGCTCAGCCTGTGTCTGCGAATCGGCAGCTGGGTTTGGCGAATGCTGCGTCGCATCCTTTTTCGCTGTGGGTTGCGGTTGCGATTTTCCCGCCGGCGTCGACGGAATAATCTTCGAGATCTTGTCCTTCTCCACGAGCACGTATCCAAAGTCCGTCTTGACCTTGAACATGTTGTCTTCGTACGCGACGATCACGCCGTACAATTTCTTGCCGTCTTTGAGCTGAATTTCATCCGCCCAGGCGAATGGCGCCATCGCGGAAAACACCACCGCGAGTGCCACAACCAGGAGGGAGCCGCGCTTATTGGGAACAGCCATAGACAAAGTATCCCGCCGCCGGGCACCGGCTGCAACGTTCACTCGCCGCGTGGTGTCCGCCGTGCTACCTCCGCCAGCAGCACCCGGATCCTTGCCACGTGCCGCTCCAATTCTTCCACCGCCGCGCTCAGCCGCGCGCGCAGCTGTTCCGGCAATCGCGCGTGCGTCTGCTGCAGCGCCAGCGCCTGGGCGATCACATGAATTTGTTTGCGGCTCCGCGGGTTCAACCGTTCCCAGAGCCGCCGCTTGCTGCTTCGGTTTCGTCCCAGCCACTCCTCTCCGGTCCCCGCTGGGCGGCCATTTTCTGGTTCTGCCGCTGTTTCTGTATTTTGTTTCTTAGCTTGGATCATATTCAACTCATTGCAGTGGTCGTCGCTGCTCCTGGAATGGTTCTTTCCACCAGTCGCGAGTCACCAGTCACTTCTTCAACGCCTCCAGCTTCTCCCCATTAATCTGTCCATCCGGCTCGACACGCCCGGTCACACGCATCGTGCGCGTCTCATACACCAGGCCGCCATACTTGTCGTAAGCATTGGGGAAGAGCACCACCTCATACACGCCGCGCTGATCCTCGAGGGTGACGAACATCATGTTGCGGTAATTTTTTGTTCCGACGTGACGGTAAGTCACCACCCAGCCGCACAGGGAAACGCGCTTTCCGCGCAAACTCGGCAGTTCGTCGCTCCAGGTTTCACCATTGCGCGGCAGAAAATCCAGCGGGTGCCCGCTCACGCAAACTTCCAGAATTTCACGCTCGTACCGCAGCTTCTGCTCTCGGGTATATTCCGGTGTTTGCATTTCCGCCAGCATCGCGCCGATATCATTCCGAGCGTTTGCTTCGGCAAATAAAATGTCTGTTCTCTGCGGCAATGCAGCGCCTTGTGAACGTATGCCTTTGCCTCTCGCTTGCAGCAGATTCCACTGCCACAGCATTTCCGGCCGCGTCATCTGGCACGCTTCATCGCCCATTTCATCAAATGCCCCGCACTTGATCAGCGATTCGATCTCATCGCACTCGACCGGAATACGCCGCAGAAAATCTTCGAGCGACAAAAACGCTCCGCCTTCTTCCCGCGCCCGCGGAATCGCCGTGATCGTTTCCATGCGCAGGCCCTTCACCTGCATCAACCCAACGCGCAGCGCGCGTTTTCCGTCCTCGCTGTCCTCCGCCGTGTATTCCATCCGCGAATGGTTCACCGATGGCAGCCGCACCGCGATGCCCCAGCGCTTCGCTTCTTCCACGTACGCCGACACGTGATAAAACCCCGCGCCCGCGCTGCACATCGCCGCCAGAAACTCCGCCGTGTGGTGCGTTTTCAAATAGGTCATGCGGTAAGAAATGTCCGCATACGTCGCGGCGTGCGCTTTGCAAAATCCAAAGCCCGCAAACTTCTCCACCATCATCCACGTTTCTTCGCGCTGTGCGTCGGTGAGCCCCATTATTCCTGCCGCTTGCAGGAATTTCCCGCGCAATCGGTCCAGGTCACGCCGGCCGGAATATTTTGCAGACGACCGCCGCACCAGATCGGCTTCCGCCAGCGACATGCTCCCCAGCGCCTGCGAAATCTGCATCACTTGTTCCTGGAAAATGCATACGCCCAGCGTCTCGCCGAGAATTTCTTTCAGCGCGGGATGCGCCCACTCGAATTCTTCCTTCTCGCGCAGCCGCTTCACGAACAATTCTTTCGAACCATACTCTGACGCGCCCGGCCGGATCAGCGCCAGCGCCTGCGCGATTTCTTCCAGTGTTCGCGCTTTCATCATGCGCAGCAGCCCGCGCATCGCCGGCGACTCGATCTGAAACACGCCCATCGTTCGCCCCGTTGCGATGACCTCGCACGTCTCCGGATCGTTCTCCGGTATTGCATCGAAATCAATCTCTCGTGCGGTGGGACAGACATTCCTGTCTGTCCGCCTTTTAGGTTGTAGTGCAGGCGCAGCAGGACAGGCAGGAATGCCTGTCCTACTTTTCTCGATGTTGTCCAGCGCCAGCGACATCGTCGTGAACCCGCGCTGTCCCAGCAAATCCATCTTGATCAGCCCCAGCGCTTCGATCGCGTTCATGTCGTATTGCGTCACGACAATCCCTTTCGTCGCGCGCTCCAGCGGCGTCAGCCGCGTCAACGGCCGCGCGGAAATCACCGTGCCGCAGGGATGAATTCCCAGATGCCGCGGCGCGTCATCAAGGCGCAACGCCACCTGTAAAATTGTTTTCCACGGCTCGTCGTCTACGGGAAGATCGCGGCACTCCGGCAAATCGCGAATCGCCGTCAAAATCTCCCGCACCGGCCGGTGCGGCAGCCGCTTCGTGAAGCGGTCCACCTCGCCCGGCGGCACGCCAAACACTTTTGCCACTTCCCGCACGGCGAGCCGCGCGTGCATGGTGATGAAACTTCCAATCATTGCGACGTGCTCCGTGCCCCAGTGTTCGTAAACGTAATCGAGCAGCTCATCGCGCCGCGCGCCGCAAATATCAATATCAATGTCCGGGCAATCGCCGCGCTGCTCGTTCAAAAATCTTTCGAAGTACAGCCCCCACCGCAGCGGACATACCCGCGAAATCCCCAGGCAATACGTCACCATCGAACTGGCTGCCGACCCGCGCGCCACCGCCGGAATCCCGCGCCGCCGCGCCTCTTCCACGATGTCCCACACCAGCAGAAAATAGGGCGCCAGGTGCAGCTTTTCGATCACTTCGAGTTCATGCGTGAGCCGCGAGAGCACTGCCGGCCGCAGCGGCTTGTAACGTTTACGCGCGCCCTCAAAACTCAGCTTCCACAAATGTGAAAACGCCGATTCGCCTTCCGGCACGCTAGACTCTGGGAAAATAGTTTTTCCCAGCTCCAGCTTTAATTTGCAACGGCCGGCGATTTCCAGTGTCGCGTACAGCAATCCCGGATGATCCGGAAACAGCCGCTGCATCTCCGCGAAAGATTTGAACCACGCCTCGCCCGTTGTGATTTCCGATTTACCCTGAGCGCCCGCGAAGGACGCCCCCACTGTCGTCAACAATCCGCCCGTGCGGATCGCATTCACCGCGCGATGATGCAGGTGTTCTTCCGGCCGCAGAAAGTGCACGTTGTTCGTCGCCACGAGCGGCACACTCAGCTCCCGGCCAAGATGTTCGGCCTCGCGCAGCGTTCGCCGGTCCCCCGGCGACAAAATCTGCACCTCGATGTACAGACGGTCGGCAAAAATATTCTTCAGCCCCGCGAAGTGACTAATGACTCGTGACTCGCGACTCGTGGCAGCGATCCCTCGTTCATGGCAATCGGCATCGCTTTGCCTCGTCTTTGTAGGGGCACGATATATCGTGCCCCTACGGTTGCCCGTATCAAGCAATCGCACCGGCATCGGACACAGCGCAATCACGCCGCGGCTGTGCTCCGCCAACTCCTGCAATGCCACCGGCCGGCCATCCTCTTTTCCAGCGGCATTCTGCGCCAGCTTCGTTGTGTCCAAATGTCGCAGCGTCACGAGCTGGCACAAATTGCTATACCCCTCCATGTCCGCCGCCAGCAGAACCATCGAGTGGCGAGTGGCGAGTGGCGAGAAAGGAGCAGAGAGATTTCTCTGCGCAGAAGGCGCGCCGAGAGGAAGCGGTCTCGCTGCGCTCGAAATGACCGAAGAACCTTGAGGCCATGCAACGTCCAGCACTACGCCGACAATCGGCTTAATCCCGGCCGCTTGCGCCGCTTTGTAAAACGGCACTGCCGCATACAAACCATTCGTATCCGTCAGCGCCACGGCCGGCATTTTCTGCGCCGCCGCTGCCGCAACGATCTCTTCCGGCGACGTCACGCCCCGCAGGAACGAATAGTGACTATGGCAATGCAAATGGACAAACATAAAAAACAATTCCTCAGGGGCTAAAGCCCAGGGTCTACGGCCTGATCATGTCGGAGCTAAAGCTCCGACCCCCTGAAACACATTGGCGTTGCCCCTTGGATTCGGCGAATTAAGTAGGGAACCGGGAAGGGAAAAGCTAAATCTGCTGCAGTCAGGCTAAAACAGGCAAAGGCTTACCAATACCTATGACGTGCTCGATTTCTCGGGCATTTTTCATTTCGACATTTCGGGTTTTTACGATAGCGTCGTTGCGTCCCAACAAACAATGACAGCCATCGAACTTCATGCCTAGTGCTTTCCAGAGGGTGCGGTCTTCTTTGCAGAGTGCTGGTTTAATGCTGCTTTTCAGATGATCCACGGCAAATCGAAATAGCTCCACCTGAGTCTCAAAAGGGATTCGATATTTGAACCCGGACGGGTCTTTTTCTTCGGTCAAATAATCGAAGATTGTCTCATCGCGCCCGTTTGCCTTCGCGGCATTCCGCAATCCGTTATAGGAGGTGGCGCGCAGGGCACCCAGAGTGACCATTTCGGGAGAGAGTGCGTTGATTCGCTTGATGGTTTCCGAGTATCCCCGCTTCCAATCGGGGTAGGGAACCATCGGATCGAGCCGGAAACGGATGGGCCAGCCTGCCTTTTTCATTTTTTCAGCAGCAGCAAAACGTTCCGAGGGCAGCGGCGTGCCATGCTCCCATTTTGCGGCAATTTCCTCGGCGTTGACCGACCAGGAAAAGACCACCTGCGGCGTGGGAGCAAGCTCCAAGGCATGCTGAATCTGCGTGGACTTGGTCAAAAAAATGAGACGGTGCCGCTTCTGCGCCGCAAACAAGGGAATGATCCGATGTGTCAGGGGCATTCCGCTGGTCTTTTTGTAAGCAGAGTCAAAAACAAGACCGTCCTGCAGTTCTCCGGCGATCATCATCTTGGGGATGGGATCGGCAAGCCATTCTTTGATCTCTTCGACCATGTCATCGACGTTCGTATAGACCAAGCCATAAAGCTCATCCGGGCGGAAGCGGAACCAAGGCACGGTCTGCAAAAAACAGTATGCACATCGGTACGGGCAGCCGCCCGCCACCACGAGCTGCCAGAACCGGAAGCACATGATTTGCGAGTCTTCTCCCGGCCCGCCAAACTGGCGAATAAAATTCGAGCCTCTGCTTCTGACTATCATTAGAAATCAAGGACTTTGTTGGTTGTTATTGTGGCTGTGGAATAACCCTCTAACGTGTTTTGATTCACAGCAACTCGCCTGACTGGGAACAAACGCCGGAAGTTTTCCAACACGGGCTTTAGCTCTTTGTACATTCCCTTGACATCCCAATCGCGGTCTCTCGTTCTGCTCTTAGTGCAGTGCTGGAGGTATTGAGAGATTTGCCCTCGATGATTGTCGAAAGGTTTTTTATCGCTTATGGAAGCCACTTCTTCGGCGGATAGTTGTTGGGGAGACCATTCTTTCCATTCCGACACCTTTAGATCTTCCGAGTCGCCAAAGAATTCGACTAAATTTCTATAATGAAGCAGGAAACATTCGAGAACGATGAAATTGTCTGGCGTGCCCTGCCACTTTTCTTTCAGCAATTTTTCGTAGCAGTAGTTAAGCATGTCGATTTCATATTGAACCGTGTCGAGATGTGAAAGTTTGGTGGGGCGTGAAAACATAGCTTTTCTCCTCTTATTTATATTAGCGCGACAAGCAGGGAGTTGAGAGCACCAGGCCGTTGGGCTTGGTGGCGTAATGCTCGCGGAGTTCGAGGCCCTTGCCGTAGAAGACGGCGTTCCAGCCGTAGCGACCGCGGACGGAATCGAGGCCGCGGTTCAGATACCAGCGGCGATTTGCGTTAGTGTCGAAGAGTTCGTTCTGGCGCCGGTCGGTTTCGAGGTTCGTCACGCTCACGCCGACGAGGCGGACGGCCACGCGCCGCGTGAACAATTTGTCGAACAGGTCTTTTGCAGCGGCGAGCAATTCGCGCTCGTCGTTGGTCGGTTTGCTGATGCGCACGGTCTGATGCGCCGAAAAGTGATCGACATAACGGATGCGCAACCCGATCGTGCGCGCCTGCTTGCCGTACTCGCGCAGCGTCGAACCGATGCGCTCGCTCAAGTATTCGATCAAGCCGCCAAGAAACTCCGTATCAATCGTCCCGCCTTCAATGGTCGTTTCGCGCGAAACGGATTTTGGCGTGGAGGGCAACAGCACTTCGCGCCCGTCCAGTCCGCGCGCGCGCTCCCACACTTGCTGGCCAATGACTTCGCCAAAGGCCGCTTGCAACGCCAGTTTCGGCACTTCGCGCAGTTGCCCGATGGTGACAACACCGCGCTCGGCCAGCATTCCGGCATGCACGTGGCCAATCCCATGCAATTTCTCCACCGGCAGCGGCGTCAGGAAAATTTCTTCTTCGCCGGGAACGACGATGCGAAACCCGCGCGGGCGCTCCAGCCGAGACGCGATGGAGGCCACCACTTTGGTGCGCGCCGCTCCAACCGAAACGCTCAAGCCCGTGCGCTTCAAAACTTCCATCTGCAGCCGCCGCAGCGTTCCGGGAAAATCCGGATACAGGCGTTCCGTCCCGGCAAAGTCCAGATAAAAATCATCCAGCGCCGCGGTTTCCACTGCCGGCGTATACGTTTCCAGAATCCGGCGCACGCGCTCGGCAAAGTCCGCGTAGTGCTCGTACTGCCCCGGCACAACGATGGCTTGCGGGCAGACGCGCAATGCTTCCCGGAAGCCCATTGCCGTTTTCACGCCGAGGAACTTTGCTTCGTAGCTCGCCGAAGCCACACAGCCGCGCCCCACCAGCACGGGCTTCCCATGCAGCCGGGGATTCAGCACCTGCTCGACCGAAGCGAAAAACGCGTCCACATCCACGTGCACGATGTTGGAAGTTTTGGGAATCGAATTTTTGCACCATCCCAGCCATGCCCAGCCCGACCAGGGATTTTTTTCTGCTGCCGTTTCCCCCTGTGGCGCTTCCGATGAATCCGCGGGGCTGAAGCCCCGCGCTACAGTTTCCTGCTCCGCCTCTTGCGGCCCGCGATGCGGGTCGAAGGAAGCTCCGCAGTCTTTTTCCTTCGCGGATGCCGGACTCACCGCTTCGCTTGCTTGCATGGCCTCGCGGGCTGGAGTAGGGAATACGCTTTCGACACAGTTGACCGCTTCGCGGTCACACGTGATAACGCCCATAGCGGCTCCTGGTTAACTGTGACCGCACAGCGGTCAACAAAGGGAAGCGGGATGCCTACACTGTTTTCCGAGGAAAGGCCGATAGCTCTCATCGGCTCGGAGTCGAGGGATCGTCTTGCAGCCGACCCCTCACCCCGCTTACGGCTCGGAACTTTCAACGGGCGGCGGCCAACTCGTGAGAGCCTGATCGGCAATGGAGGCGGCGCGCCACCCGTTTCCCGTTTCCTCTACCGCCCGCACTATAGGCGAACAAAAAGCGAAAGTCAAGGCGAAAAAATAGCCCCTTAGGATCTTCTTGGGTTTGCAAGGTATTACGAACTCCCGCTCTTTAAAACACACGCCCCAGCTGGAAAAACCACTTCCGGTGCCCGGAATCGCCTACGCTGCCGCCCACAAAAAATGGCCCCAGTGCCGTTTCCGCCAGAAATCCGGCGGCGACATCATTCGGAAATTCGCTCGTGCTTGTCGTGCCGTACATTTTGCCGAACTCGTACGCCCCGATGACGTAAACCTTCTTGCCCACAAACGGCGGCAGCGTCAGCAAGTCGTGCAAGTATCCCGTGCGGAACAAATAATACTGGTTGCCCTGAAACTCATTCTGGCCGTACGCGCCCAGCCGCACCGGTCCGCCCATAAAGAATTGCGGAATGCCCGTGCTGGTCGTGCCAAATGTGGTGCCACCTTCTCCTTCCACAAAGATGGAGGCCGGCCGCGTAATGGGCTGAAAATATCCCAGCTTCAAATCCATCGAAGGAAAGCTGCCGCTCGCTCCGGGGCTCGCGTCAAACCAGCGGAAATTCGATTCCGCCTTGAATCCCCGGCGAGGAATCACGGGATCGTCGGTGTGATCCAGGAGGTAGCGCAGCCGCGTCTGTCCCACGCGCCCCTGCACCGAAGGGATTACTGGTGTTCCCAGCCGCAGCTTGGTATTCAGCGAGCCAACTTCGTAGCCGACCCGCAATTCACTGAAGCGCCCGAAGCTATATCCCACATCCCCGCCGATATTGATGCGATAAATGCGGTAATCCGCCAGTGGATCATTCTTTGCGTAAATCGGAAACGCCAGATAGCTCGCATCCGCGTGCGGAGAAAAAAACCATCGGCTTTCCGCGCGAAACGGCCGGTAGAGTTCCGTCTGAAGTCCGTAGGTATTTCCGATCAGCAGGTCCGTGCGCCATTCCGAACGGAATCCCGCCACGTCCATGAACGTGAAGCGCGTCGCCATCGTAAAATCCACGTTGCCGCTCTGCGAGCCGTCTACTTCGAATCCTGTTTGCACCATTGGTGGCGCATAGTTTTTTTCCACCACTTGGACAAGCAACCCCGTCTGTCCGTTTTGCCGCATCAAACGATAGCCCGCCGAATCGTAGCGGCCCACTCCGGTGAGCCGCGTCAGCACTTCATCGAGTTTCTGCGGATCAAGCGGCTTGCCTTCGAATGATTTCAAGTAACGCGCGACATCCACCGCTCCATGCGCGTTGGTTCCCTCCACTTGGATGAACCGCGGCACCGGGGCTTCGCGCCGCTTTCGCACCTCGCGCGCTCGCATGTGTTCTTCCCATCCGGCATTGTCCAGAGCGAAGGCCTCAAGCAATCGCGCGCGTTCATTGGCCGCTTCATGTCCGCGCTGCATAATCAGTTCGCCCTTCGTGTAATCGATGGTAGAGAACTCCGCCAGATGCACGGAAACAACGGCATCCGCCTGCTCCATGCCCCGCAGTTCATTGGTCTCCAGGACCACGCGCACGGATTGTTCCAGCACGGGGAAAATGGATTGAATGTCCTTGCCTTCAACGGGCGCCGTTTCCAGATGCACGGCAATCACGATTTCCGCACCCATCTGCCGAACCACATCCGTCGGCAAGTTGTTCAACAATCCGCCGTCCACGTAAACGGCTTGTCCCTCATGAACGGGCGAGAAGGCGCCCGGGATGGACATCGTCGCGCGCATCGCCGCTGCCAGCGATCCATCTCTGAACACATGCGACTTCCGGCTGACCAAATCCGTCGCCACGCAGCGAAACGGCACCGCCAGCGCATCAAACGACGTCACATCGCCATACGGCAGGGTCACGCGATCGATCAACAATCCGATCTGGTGCCCGGGGATGAGTCCCGGCGGAGCCGACAACCCATGGCGCAACCCGAAAATGAGCGAGTTTGGATACGCACGCTGATCTTCCTTCCTGCGAAACGAAAGATCTTCATAAGGCGTACGGTCGCTGAGAATCTTGCGCCAGTCCAAGCCGTCGATGAGTACTCTCATTTCTTCCGGGCTCATCCCGGTGGCGTAGAATCCGGCCACTAATCCGCCCATGCTCGTCCCGGCAATGTAGTCCACCGGGATGTGGTGTTCTTCAAACCATTTCAACACGCCGATGTGCGCCAGCCCCATCGCTCCGCCGCCCTCCAATGCCACTCCGATCTTCGGCCGTGGCCGCGGCGTGGGATTCTGTTGCGCTCCCAGTTGAAGAGGCACCAAAATCAGCAATACAACGAAAATGAAACGGCGCATGCGGGGCCTCCTCGGCGGCGAATGAGAATTGCAGAATTGGCGAATGACTTATGAGTTTGGCCCAGCGTCTGGATTCCGGCAAGCAGTGAGCAGCCGTTTCAGGAGCCCTTGTTTTCTTGAAGAATGTTTCCGCCGTCCACAACCACGATCTGCCCCGTGATATACGAAGCTTCGGGCGAAGCCAAAAAGCAAACCGCCGCCGCAACTTCATCCGCAGTGCCCGCGCGCCCAAGCGGGGTGTGCAGCCCGGCGATCTTTTCAGGCTCCGTCGAAGAGCCCGTCGCAATCCACCCCGGGGCTACGCCGTTGATCGTAATCCCATCGCGCGCCGTCTCCATCGCCACGGCCCGCATCATTCCGTCCATCGCCGCTTTCGCTGCGCCATAGGCCGCCGAACCCACGTTGCTCACCAGCGGCCCTGTCACCGAAGTCACATTCACAATTCGCCCGTATTTTTGTTCCGTCATCCCCGGCAACACCGCGCGCGTCATTCGAAACGCTGTGTGCAGCGTAATCGAAATCTGATTCTGCCATTCCGCGAACGAAGTCTGGAGCAGTGGCTTGCTCTCCGTGCTCCGTCCGGTCTGGGCCATCCCCGCATTGTTTATCAGGATGTGGATCCGCCCCGCGCGCGAAAGCACGGAATCGACGAAGCGCTGTACGTCGGTTTCTACGGTGAGATCGGCGATAAATGACAGGACCGCCTCGCCGTCGGCATCCAGTTCCCGCGCGCGGAGATGAATCCGCTCCGTCGTCGACGTAATCACCACGCGCACACCCGCGGCATGCAGTCTTCGCGCAATCGCGAAACCGATTCCCTCAGCGCTGCCTGCGCCGGTAATCACCGCCGTTTGACCGCGTAGTGTCGCCGTCATTCAGGATTCTCCGCGCCGCATCATACATCGGCCAGCGCGGCGGGGAATCCCTCAACCTATTTTTTGTTTTCCAGGTGAACGGTAGGCTTAATCGTTCCTTTTTCTCTCGCCACCTTCAGCAGCTCGGGATAAAACTGCACAAAGGAATGCTCCACCGCGGCATTCTGGTCATGGCACTGCCAGCAATCATTCTTGCTCGGCGAATTCGGACTTGCAGATTTTTCATTCGAATTGAATCCGTAATACGCCCACTTATCCGCAAACCGTTTTTCATCCTTCACTTCCACGTCCAGCCCCATGAATCCCGTCTGGTAGTTGCCATGCTTGTTGATGGAACCCTGCGAGGTGGACCCGTACAGCTCCAGAACAAAAATCGTCTTGTCCGGCCAGGTCCCATGCGTCAGAAAATAATCGTACGAACTCGGATTCACAAAAACATTCGTGAACATCTTCATGTCGTCGTTCGCCCGCTGGGTGTAGCTCATCCCCAGCCCAGACGACACAAACACCCACCGCCGGTAGCCCTCCGGCCGAAGCAGCTTTCCGTCCGCAGTGAATTGTGGCCCCGCAACATTTGCCGCCGGCGTCTGGCTGTGACTCGCGCGGATCGTCAGCGCCGCAATCACGAGTCCGGTGAGCGCCACCGCAAAAATTCTTCTCATAAACTTTTCTCCTCCAAACTCCTGGGTTTTTCGTCTCTCAAGCAGGCGCAATTTGCACTATGTCGCGTAACGCCATAGAGTATAAACGTATCTTGCAGGGATTTGTTTCGAATTATTCGTGCTCGCCCGCTTCGCACAGCGTGGCATTCGCTTCTTCCGACGGATGCTTCCGCCGGCTGGCCAGCCCCACCCCCGCCAGCACCAGCGCTCCGCCCAGGATCTGCGGCCCCGTCATCGGCTCGTGGAGCAGAAGCGCCGCAAGCAGCGCCGTGAGCGGTACCTGGGAAAGTAAACTCACTGATGTGACCGTCGCCGGCAGATGCCCCATCGCATAGGTCAACGCCAAGTAGCCTCCCAACTGCGAAACCATCCCAAGCCCCAACAGAGCCGCCCAGGAACGCCCGCTCGGAACCGCCAGCGACGTCCCCATCGTCACATTGATCACCAGCAGAAACACCGTGCTCGAAAGAATCGCCAGCCGCAAGAATCCAATCGTGCTCGCCGTCTTTCGAACGCGCTCCGTCGCCAGCAGATAAACCCCAAAGCACGCGGAAGCTGCCAGCGCCATGGCGTCACCCGAACCGAGTCTGACGTGGCGCAGTAGGTCGCCTCGCACGATGACCAGCGAACCCGTCATTGCCAACGCCAGCCCCAGCCAATAGGTCAGGCTCGGAGGCCGCCGAAAGACCAGCCAGGTCAGCAGCCCGACGAAGATGGGCGTGTTATTTCCAAGGATCGTTGCATTCGCCGCGGAAGTCAGAAGGATCGAAGTGTTGTAAAACGCCAGGTCCAGCGCGAAGAAAAGCCCGCCGATGGCGATGATGGCCAGCGACTTTGCGTCCATGCGCGTCTTGTCATGGTCGAAAAACCAGGTGGGCACCAGCACAATCGCCGGGATCAGCAAGCGGTAAAAGGCCGACGCCGGCCCGGGCATGTCCGTCCATCGCACAAAAATAGCCGACCATGCGATGCACAGAATCCCCGCCAGCATCGCCAGCGAACACCACGCAAGATTTGCCCCGCGAGTTTCCTTCATTCGTTAAACCCGTGCCGTCCTGTACCGATTGCGCCGCGCAAAGAACCGCAAGAGTATCCCATGGCGCGCCCACGAGGGCAGGTGCCGAATTGGCCTCTTACGCGCGGCGGTTCTCTTGCCGCTGGTCCTTCGGAGGGCTACGGTTGGCTTAGAGAACTCCTCGAGGAGGGAAGTATGCCGAGCTCGGCTCCCCTGGCAGCCCAGAACCAATCCGTTCCTCCAAACTCGAACAAGTCGAGTCCCTGGCGGCTCATCTTTCGAATCATCCGCTGGGCCACCTACGCATTCGCCGTCATCACGCTTGTCCTGCTTCTTCACAAGGTTCCGCCGCCGCTTGTCGAGACCAATCCGCAGGCCGCCGTGCGCGCCGAGGAAAAGTTCGAAGCCGCCGAAAAAGCCGTCGCCAGCGGTCAGGCCGCCACCCTCCGCCTGGACGAAGCCGAACTGAACTCTTACCTCTCCACGCACTTGGATTTCGCAGGCAACGCTGCGCCGCCGGGCCCCGCTCCTACTGGTGGCGCGCAGCCCGCTCCGAATGCCCCAACGCTCTCCCCTCAAGAAGTTGAGCAAATGCGTTCGAACGTCCGCGACGTAAAAGTCCAACTCATCAAAGATCGAGTAAGGGCCTACGTCGTATTCGATGTCCACGGAAAAGACATGACCTTGCAGCTTGAAGGACGCCTCGGCACTGAAAATGGCTACTTGAAATTCGAGCCTGTCAGCGGCCAGATCGGCTCGCTGCCAATTCCGCAATCTTCGCTCGAGTCTGCTGTGCAGCGCATGATGGACTCCCCCGAAAACCGCGAAAAGCTGAAGCTGCCTTCGGGAATTGCCGATCTTCGTATCCAGAACGGCGAAATCGTCGCAAGCTACAAATAATCCTGCCGAAGTTGTCGGCGGAATAGCGGCCCCAAAGCAGTCCCAATCGGAAGGTCCAGCCAATCTCCTACGAGCGCAGAAGTAAAGACGACTTGAAAACTGCAAGGAGAAACTCAGGCAGGCTATAATCTGCCCAGCACAAAATATCAGAGGGCCACGGATGAGCAATGGATTAAAGGACAAAGAGCTGGGAATGGGGCGCGAGATCACCCGGCGCGATTTTCTGAATGGCGTAGTTATCAGTGTCGGAGGAACGCTCGTCGCCGGCGAGATTAATTCGGAAACACTGCTCCAGGCCGGTGTGCTCGATGAATTTGCGCCGGAGAAATCCCCAGACTACAACCCACCCGCAAAAATGGGCATGCGTGGAAATCACGATGGCACTTTCACCTT
>JACXTT010001005.1_pt1 | contig 48234 bp, 54 predicted proteins | sample 9270951 | NCBI WGS metagenome assembly JACXTT01 (sample SAMN15532306, study PRJNA645909) | rock metagenome | isolation source: weathered quartz diorite | place: Puerto Rico | collected 2017-06-21 | reverse complement strand
CGGCGGCGTCGGATGCTGATGTAGCAGAAGGGTAGCTCGAGGGTTGAGGAGGCGCATACGAACTTATTGGCTCGGGACTGGACGGTGGAGTGGACTGACTGGACGAGGGACTGCTAATTGTTGTGTCGGTGGAGAAGTCGGGCCCGCTATCCCAGTTGCCTCCATCCTCGTCCTTGTCCGCCTTGAAAGTCTCTGGCGTTGAGTTAGTGTCGGCATCAATGTCTTGATTGTCACTCGCCTGTGCGGGTTCATCGTTATCCTGATCGTCCTTTCCTTCGATATTCTCGTCAGTTTCGTTGTCGTCGTTGTCGAGCGTAGGAGCAGAAGGATTCGGGGGCGTACGACCCATATCCTCGAAATCCTGTCTCTTGTCCAACTTGGACCCGGTCGTTTGCGGGGACATCGGCCGTTCATCGCCGCAACCGTCGCAGACCAAGTTCTCGTCTTCGTTCATGGCGCCGCAGAAGGCGCACTTCCACATTCCTCCTGAAGATGACTTTGAACTCGAGGACACTCGAGGATAGAATACTGGCATCTCTGTGCAGAGCACTTGGCTGATGGTGATGCCTTAATGTTTCATAGTACTCCACTTGTTTGCCGTTAGGGACATTCTCTCTTTGGATGAGCTTGGAGGTCACCCGAGTCGAGACGGAACAGGAATAGTTTCAGTCCTAAGCTCTCAAGCTTCCAGTTGCAATGGGTGAGAATTCCAGCAGTATGAGCGATGGTTCCGGTTCTCTCTCGTGTGTGTGAATGCGTTTGGCTTCGAAGCGTTCCCTGACAGGTTCTCTCCGCAGCCCTCATAACTCATTCTCACTTCGACCCGACTTCTTCGCTCCAGCTATTGTCGCGATCCCAGTCGGACTGCTACTGGCTGTTTCTCTTCAAGTGGATGTGCTAGCCTACGTTGTTATGCTCGTGAGCCTTGGACTGCTTACCTCGTTCGACTTCAGGAAGGGTCCCACCAGATCAGCTCTTGCATTTCTCGTTTCGATCCTTGGGTTGCTGTACGTAAGCGAAGCGTCGATTATCGGCCAAGCTCTATCCCTGACGCCATATCCATCTCTTGTGCTGGCCGCTTTTCCTCCTTCCGTCGGGGTTGTTGTATCTCCAATATTCTTCTCGCAGAAAACGCGATACCGTATACCCAAGGTTGGAGCCCTCGCCGCCCTGGCCACCGGGGTTGGGTTGGGAATGGCTTCGCTTTCACGTAACGGGTCAGATCTTTCAGCAGTCTCGATTTTATTTTCATCCCTAGCCTTCATCCCGCTTGCCTTCGCAGCCAATGGTGGACAAATGGTCCTACTTCACTATCTAGAGCGATTTTGGCAGTCGAAAAAGATCATGTTCTCAATGATGCCCGCTCTATTTTTCTCGCTGAACTCGCTGACAGTCCTTGCCTACCTTAACACGAGAGACCAAAGTTTGTTGCTAACTTTCCTCTCATCGTTGGCAGTCCTTCCGATGCTTGCGTTGACTGGGTTTGGTGTTTACCGGCTCGCGGGGAAAATCCCAGCATCCTCGCCCAGCCCCTCGCCTTCGACAGGCCCAATGAGCATAACTGTTTCCGGGGACCACACCGTAAGGGAAGGTCATGGACAAAATCTCAGAATTTCCACATCCTCTGGAAGTAGGCCGAAGGAAATAGCATCGCTAACAGCTACCGTTTTGGGCCCTAACGGAAAGCGTGACTCTCTAAAACTCAACCGAAAGGGAACAGGGAACTATGTTGCATCCTTCTTCCCTCGAAGCCAGGGAACCTACACTGTTCAAGTGGATTGCGTCGCAAAAGACCGTTCGAGTTCACACGGTTCATTCTCTTTTGCCGTCCCCGCGCAACCCTCGGCTCCTCTACCACCGGCACCTCAACATACACACCTTCCGCTCCCGAAACTTCGCACTAGCCCACCACCGAAAGCCCCATCGCCCGTGCCATCCCGTCCGATCCAACCACAACCAATGCGCTTGGCACCGACAACAGTCCAAGCTCCAAAACCACCTCCGCCTCCCAGGATCCCTGGCGGGCCTCTACCGAAGTTGGACGATTGGGACCCTCGGGTCTGGGTGAACCAAGATGTCCACGGTTACAAGGTGATCGAACATGTCGCGACAGGAGCTACGGGCTACGTGCTTCGCGCGAGCTTCGGGTCTGCAGGCTCGGAGATGGCGTTGAAGATTCCGATCATACGAACTACGACCGGCGCCACCTCTCTCAATGAGACAATGGCTGAAGCAACAACACTCTTGGAGCTGTCCGGACAATCGAAGTATGTTGTCCAAATCAAGGGAATTCTAGTTGATCGGCTCAACGTACAAGAGATAATCAAGGGAGACACACAACTCTACCTTCACAGCCCACCCGCGATAGTGATGGAATTCATGCGTGGTGGGAACGCGAAGCGATTGGTCGAGGACCCATCCTACGACGCCCTCTATTATTCCGAGAAGTGGCCGAGCGTGGTAATGATGATCGGTCAAATGATCGCTACTGCCCTACAGACAATCCATGATGCCAATTTCGTCCACCTAGATGTCAAGCCTCAGAATATACTCTTCAACACAAAACCCCCTGCCACTGGGTCTGACATGCTAGGGCAAATGACATCGGGCACCCTGCTTCCAAAGCTGGCCGACCTGGGATCTGCAGTCCGGACAGATGGAAAGGTCATACAGTTCACATCTGAGTATGCCCCTGTAGAACAGGTTCTTGGAGCTGGGGCGGACCCATCGATGGACATTTACGCTTTGGGAGCTACTTTGTACAGCCTGCTGACCAAGACCCCTGTTCATTCGAAAAAACTAATCGACGCAATGAACGACATGATCTCAAATCCCCAATCCAACAAATCATCCGACGAGCTTCGGGCCACTTGGAAGAACTTCGAACCAGACTACAACAGGATCGACTCAAAATTCGCCTCGGTTGTGCCCACCTTGAAGGACATGATGTCAAAGGAGGCGAAGAAGAGACCCGCTGCAAGAGACGTCTCCGAGTCGCTGCGGAAACTCGCGGCCAGATGGTGAGGCACTTCCACGAAGCTCGCAAGAACCGTTTTATAAAACGGGAGGCGCTAATAGATTCCGAGTCTCAAGATGACTCATCAAGTCAGCAACAAGTTGCAGCAAAAACCGAAACTTAGCTTATGAATAGATAGGTCGGACCCCGTACCGGCCATTGAATCGCGGCATCAGAATTTGTCCATCACGTCACAAGTAGTACGGAGGAATGAGACCTAATGGCAACGACGATTTCTAAGAGCGATTCTGTCGCGAGATTCAAGTTCAAGAGGTCGCTGGACGAGCTGAGCAGGAAGGAGGGTCGTGGCACGGAACTGATCAGCCTCTACGTTCCCCCTGACCGGAAGATCCACGAAGTCCTAGCAAACCTCAGAGAAGAGGCTGGAACAGCTAGCAACATCAAGTCAAGGACCACTAGGCAGAACGTTCAAGAAGCGATCGAGAAGGTCAGCCAGAAGCTCCGCCTTTGGAAAGAACCGCCTCCTACAGGGCTCGTCATCTTTGGAGGAGCCATCCCCCAGAATGGTCCGGGTAGCGAGAGGATGGAACTGTACACACTCGTCCCCCCCGAACCCGTGGACGTGTACTTCTACAGATGCGACAGCCGGTTCCACCTAGAGCCCTTGCAGGCGCTGGCCGCCGAGAAAGAGTCCTTCGGGATACTTGTCATCGACGGGCAGGAAGCGGTCGTCGCCACGTTGAAAGGACGGCGAGTCGACATCGTCCAGAGTTTCACATCGGGTATTGCGGGCAAACACAGGACCGGGGGGCAGTCCGCTCGGAGATTCGAACGAATCAGGGAGCAAATGACTAATGACTATTACAAGAGGGTCGGTCAGCACTTCAACGACATCATGGTGCAGGTCCCCGATCTCAAGGGGATAATCATCGGGGGCCCAGGGCCGTCGAAATACGTTTTTGCGGAGGGCGAGTTTCTGCAGTACGTGTTGAAGACAAAGGTACTATCGATCGTTGACACTAGCTATACAAGCGAAGCGGGCGTTGAAGAAGTTGTCGAACGAAGCGCAGAGATTCTGAAGGGAGTAAGATACCAGGAAGAGAAGCAACTCGTCCAGAAATTTCTCTATGAGCTCGGTCACGAAACCGGCAAGGCCTCGTTTGGAGAAGCAAACGTGCAGAGACACTTAGAAAAGGGAATAGTCGATACACTACTGATCTCCGAAACACTGGAAGGGGAGAGGCTCCTAGTGAAATGCAAGTCTTGCGGGTACGAAGAGCAAGGCCGAGGGACAAGGTTCGAGATGGACGCGTTCAAGTCGGGGCTGGCCTCGAAGTCATGTCCCCGATGCGGCAAGCAGACGTTGGCCGTGGAGAAGGAGGTGGACGTGATAGACGACATGTTGGACTACGCTGAAAAGTCGGCTACTCAGGTCGAAGTTATCAGCGTGGAAACGGAAGAAGGCAGGATGCTGCGCGACTCATTCGGCAGAGTCGCGGCCGTTTTGCGGTACCCCGCGAAATAACCGAACATCTTGCAGGCCACAAGGCTCAACTAGCCACACTTGAGAGAGCGAAAGCGAGCCAATTCGAAAGCCAATCTGTGATGGAAATTCCCAGTAAGAGCTAGAGAAGACCAGCTAGCGGCCAGGACCGAGCCGTGAGATCTCGCAATTCCTCCGCTTCCACATCGTCAGCTCAAAAGCCAGGTTTCAATGTCGTCCAAGGAACGGCCTGGATTACAGCACAACAAATCGTCGTTTACTTAGCTTCATTCATCTTCTATGTCGTGCTCGCCCGCGTGTTGACCAAAGCAGAAGTCGGGGCCGTTAGCCTAATCGGCGCTGCCCTGGCGGCGTTTAACGTGTTTACGCTCATCGCTCTGCCTCAGGCTTCGACTCGGTATATTTCTAGACACTTGGGCGCGGGTCAGGAAGTCTTGGCAGGGTCCGTTGTGAAAACGACACTCCGATTGGCGATCTTGGTCTCTGTGCCTGCCGCCATTGTCGCGTCATCATTCTCTCCTTCAATAAACAAGGGATTGTTCCCTGGCGGTGAGGACTACGCGCTTGCACTCGGGGTGGCGTTTGTTGTGGGTGTCGTCCTTGACCTCTACCTGCTCTATGGAGCGTACATGTTGGGTGCAGGTATGTACGCTGAATACGCCTACCAGACAATCCTGTACATCCCATTGAGCAGAGGGTTGGGATTGATTCTGGCACTCACGGGGCTTCGAGTGTTGGGAATTGTCTACGGATGGTTGATCGGAGGAGTTGCCGCTCTTGCATTGTCATGGTATCTCTGGAGGAATCGGTTACCACAACCATCGCATTATCCTCTGCGGCCTTTACTGGGTTTTGTTCTTCCATTGTTCGGAACTTCCCTGATCACCTTCGGGCAACAGTGGGGTGACATTGCCCTACTCCAAATCCGGCTAGGTATTCTCTCGACGACAGGCGGTTACTACTTGGTTGCAAGCAGCGCTGGCTTTCTCTCCGCGTTCTGGTTTCCAGTCGCGAATGCACTGTACCCCAGCCTCTCAGCAGCTCATGCCACAGACGACATTGGCGGGATTACAGGACGATTGTCCATTGCTTTCAGATTGACTAACCTTGCTGTTCTCCCGATTGGAGCTATAATAGCGGCGCTGGCTCCAACGCTACTTGCTGTTGCATTCGGCCCTGCCTACGTCGTCGACTCGGTTCCGCTCGCGTTCTTGGCTTTGGGGACCGTCTTGACAGCACAGGCCGCAATTTACAACACAACTTTGCAGGCTGTCGGTCGAGTTCGGACTCTGTTCGTTGTTACATTCATCGCGATTTTGCTTGACCTCTCCTTCGTTTGGTTGCTTGCGCCGTACTTGTCTGCAGTGGCGGCCGCGGTTGGGCGTGTCATTCTTTATGGGACGAGTGCCTTTCTGTCTTTTTGGGTTCTTCGCGGGGAGATTCACACGGAGCCCTTCAGAGGGTTCGGGAGGCCCGTGATTCTTGCTGTCGGTGTCGCGGGGCCCTTGTTCGTGATCGACCGAGCAATGGAATCAGTTGGGCTCAGGCCGTTGCTCAGAATTCCGGTACTCCTGGTCTTCTTGCTAATCGGATCGTTTGCTATTAGCTGGAAGCTTCGAATATTTCGCGCGGGCGACTTTGCGATGCTGAAGGAAATTACGCCCAGACGCCTCCACGGCGTTCTTCGAAGGATCGAGTCCCTGATACTCACTTAGGTTCAACACTGGCCGAAAGTGAGTCGGTCTCGTCCTGCAGATCTTTCGGCCCAGACTTTATCGAGTATCTTCGTTCTCATTTTCTATCACGAGAAGGTTCTACCGGGAAACAGTCGAGATATAACGTGAGAGTATAATCTCCGGCCTGTTTCATAACCCAGGACTCCGATGAGCGCGCCCAAGAAGCTCCCCCCGACCACGTCGAGAGGATAATGGACTCCTAGGACGACCCGGGAGATGCCAACACCAAAGGCAAGAGCGAGAAGGAATGAATATTTTCGTCCTCTCATCAGAATGGTAAGTGTAGCTACGGCGAACGCCCTAGCAGTGTGCCCTGAGGGGAAGGACGAGTCAGTTTCAGGACCAAGCGGGAGAATCACACTTGACAAGGTTTGCGAGGGGCGAGGTCGAAAGTAAACAGCTTTCAAGATCGTCAGGACGACCTCTGAGATGACGATCGAGTATACTATCAGGCTGGCTGTTTCCATTTTCCTGCTCTTGGAGACAAGATACATGAGACCTGCGAAGGGTATCAGGATCAGCTCACTACCAAATTCGTTGACTCCGATCGCGAGGTAAGCGACCGCGGGCATGGATGCTAGCGAGTTGAGTGCTACGAACAAGTTCGTGTCTGCCGACTGGAGGATCGTCGAGAAGACAAAGAGGAATGCTACGATGTATCCTAGCGCAAGAAGAGTCGCCGCCACGATTACCGTAGTCGGCCATCTCTCCCCCGACCATTGCAGCTGGTCGCCCGTGTGCCCTAGCTCCTATTCCTACGAGCTCTTGGGTGACCAGAATTTATGCAGTGGTTTGAAGAGAAGAGTCTGGCGAGATCAGTTTCACGAAAAACCTACCGTTTTACCTCACAAACAGATATAGCCGTGAAATGAGTCCATTGCAGCTAATATCAAGCATTTCAAGCTCCATTACGCTGTTTGAGAGGGCATGCTCATTCTGACAGGATCTCACGAAGAAAAATGCTCCTGGAAGCTGATCTTGAAAAGCGCATATCGCTCATTTTGGAGCCCAATCAATGGTTGAAACAAATTATGAACCCTGTTTCGCGGGTCCACTGAAAAGCAATGGGAGGGATCACACGTTCCAGCCGGAAAAACTAACACTGAATATTTTCGAGCGCTACTCTATTCGTATCTCCCGAGTCGGCTTCTTCTCCTCGGTCTTCGTGAACCGTACCTCTAACACTCCGTTCTTGTACAATGCCTTGGACTTTCTAGGGTCGACCATGTGAGGCAGCTCGAAATCCTTGTAGTACTTCCTCTTGGCCGCGTCCACGCTAATCTTCAGAACCCGGTCAGTTGCCTGCAGCTTCACCTCGTCTTTCTCCACTCCGGGTATCTCGATCACGACCACGATCTCGTTGCCCTCTTCCATCACGTCGACGAGCGGCTCACGCTCCTCCTTCAACAGTGGTCCGCGCGAGCTGGATTCCACGTTACCGAATTCTCTGATGACAGGCTTTCCGTCCGAGCCTACGGACATCGAGAACCCGTAAACGAACGGCAGCGGTGTCTCTTGAGCTCTCGGCATCGTGAAGGCCTTCCGCATCATTTCCTCCATCATCCGGTCCATTCTTTCCATCTCGTCAAAAATGTCGAACCACCATCCGGACCGTCGAGGCTGACGTTTGCGCCGGGTCGAGTGATCTCTGGACAAGGGGCTTGAAGCCTTCGGTCGGCGGTATCTCAACCAAGTATTTTACTTTTGAAGAGGTCGAAAAAATCTAGTCCAGGTTATGGTCCGGTCAAACCATTCTTCTGGCCAGACGGTTGATGTCTCGGCCCCTGTAGCCAAGCTCACCGTGGCTGTTGTATGGTCGACGGCTGCTGCGTTTGAACCCGCCCTTCGGCGGATGGAACCTGAACGTTGGTCTCACGCCAGCCTTCCACAGTTGCTTCAGAACAGTCTCTCCTGAGATGATTGACTTCGCCAGGTCCCCCACGCTCGGCGCGTTGAAATTCGATTTTGCAAAGCCGTCGTCGAGCCCGTGTTGCGTTGAGTGGTCAATGTCGGCTCTTTTCATCAGCATTAGTTTCAAAGTCTCCGGTTCCAGTTCTCCCCATGTGACGAGTTCTTTGGCTCGACGGAGCATTCCGAGTGTTTGCGGACCGGAAGGCAAAATTCGAGCGTTGAACTTGTACGGCATACCCAGCGACTTCATCGTAAGCTCAGTTCCCGCATTGTCTCCCACTGTCCCGCGGATGCGAACGGCAAGTATCGGCCCATTCTCTTGAGCCGAAGCATTCTTCTCCAATCCGGGCATTCTAGGACACCCAGTCCGCAGGAGTTACTACACTGTAGCCCATCGCTAGCGCGTCGAACACCGCGAGTGCCGACGATGTGAGAGTGGACGTAGACCCATATGTTCTAGTCCAGCAGTCTTTGATACCGGCCAGTTTGAGAACGGATTTGGGTATCTCGCCGGCGACCAGTCCTAATCCTCTCGGACCGGGGATCAATTCCACCCTGACGCTCCCACACTTTCCTTTCATGATGAACGGTGTCGAGTGTTGGGTTCCGCAACGGCATTCCCAGCTTCCGCAGCCGCGCCGGACGGGCATAATGTTCAGTTTCGCCTGGATGGTTCCCTTGTCGATGGCTGTTCTAACCTGTCGTGCTTTGCCCTCGCCGATTCCGATGTAGCCTTCGCCGTTTCCGATCGCGACGATGGCTCTGAACCTTGAACGTTCCCCGGCGTCAGTCTGTTTTTGGACGAACCCGATGCCCAATACCTCTTGTTGGACGTTCGGAAGTAGCGTGTCAACGATCTCGGGTTCCATTATTCGGAGCCCCTGCGTGAATATTTCTATCAAGGAGACGATCTCGCCCTGTTGGACAAGCTTGCCCAGCTTCGTCTTGGGCGTCCAGCCCACCTCTTGCGTCTGCCCGCGTTGCTGGTAGCGCTGCTGTTGGACTTGCTGGCTCATGCTTTCTCACGCGTCGTCTTTGTTTCTGATGATTGTTTCTGAATGGTCGCGGCCACCTGGTTGAAATGTAAGGTTAGGTCTTCGGGCTTCATTCCCTTGGAAAGGTAGCGACTGAATTTTTTCCTGTATTCTTCCGCGGATTCTTGCGATAGAGCCTTCGCGTAGCTCGCAATGTGTTCTCCAGAGATCCTCTTCTGTTCCGGGAGGATCTCGGTAGAGTGCGGAATCGCCATTCCAGAGTCTGCGAGCCCTTTCAAAGCGGCGGATATTCGAGACCCTTTCGTGATGGGTCGCAACCCAATATCAAGAATTGCCTCCTTGACTCCGCTGGCTTGCGCCCGCTTTCCAGCAAGCAGAGCTGTAAGATAGGCGGAAGGTAGATTACCGGTTCCGCCCTGCCAGCCCAGCTTGACCAACTCCTTCGATGACGCTGCTGCTCTCACGACATCTCCGGTAGGCTTAGCTTCCGCTATTTGGACGTAGGCGTGGTCGTTTGAGAATCGAACTATCGCACGAGGTCTTCCCGAGATTATGAGCGCTCGGCGGCGCTTATAGTCCGTCCTTCCCTCCCTTCTCCTTCGAAACGGCAGGGAGTAACGTGGTCCTCTTGCCATGTGCCGGTGATTACCTCTTCCTCAGCATCTGGTGGGATTTCATGTACTCGTCGATGTGTGACGTACTCCTGAAAGCTCCGCCTTTCGCCATGCCGACGAGGACTTTGTAATCCTGCGGAGATATCTGCCTCTTATCTCGTAGCCCCCGAAGTTGTTCTCTAAGGGCTCGGATTCGTCCGACCCAGAGCGACTTGCCCAATCCCAACCCTCCTTTTCGGCTTCCCATCCTCCTCCGTCTTCCGGCTCGAGCTCTCGCTCTCCCCCGACTGACGCCTCGCTTGGGCAGCGCGCGAATTCGCCCTTCTTTAATGAGAGTGGCTATTTCCTCGCGTGTGATTGCTGAGCCCACTCGGTCTCCTTCTTCTGGGTCAATCCAGACCCTGCTCTGCCCGGCTTTGAGCAGGCTTGCCGCAATGCGCTTTTGGCTTCTCAGGCTCATGATTCATCCACCTTATCAGCGACTGACATCTCGCTCTCAGTCGCACTTTCCTCTGCCGTTTCAACGCTGGGAGCTAGGTCCGATTCCGAATCGACCGTCTTGCCGGTTGTGGTTTCCCCATCCTCTCTTTCAGCGCTCTGCGTTGGTTCAGATGCCTCGAGCGGTCCTGGGTTTGCGACCTTAACGTTCAGCCGTCGGATCTTGTCCACGAGCGCCAATCGTTTCTTCTCTCCCAGCTGATGCGAGAGCCTAACGATGTGCTTTTTCGAGTCCAGCCCTTCGAGGTCGCGTTCCTGGCTGACCCTCCGCTCTTCTAGCCCGCTCGGGTGAAGCCCACGCGTTGAGCCATTTCCCTTGAATCCGATGTTTGGAGTTCTGGGCCAGCCGCTAGCTTCGAGCCGGATGCGGCTCGTGCCTCCGCGCGCACGTCTCCAGGCCGGTTTTACCCTTTTGAGCCTCCAACTCTCTTGCCGCTTGAAAGCGTATTTTGTCAAATGTTATTTCGCTCCGCCCTTTTTCTTTCCCTGCTCCGCGTCTGCTTTCTTACCTGCCTCAAGTGTTCCCTTCGCAGAGACGTATATCCCGTCAAGGAAAACTCGCTGGTCCTTCTTCTTGATTCTCGTCGCGTTCTGAATGTTCGCGGCGGTCTGGCTGACCTTCGAGAGATCAGTACCCTCCACGACAAGGTCATCGCCCTTGACGATTACCTTGACTCCTTCCTCGATCCTAGCGCGCCTCGGCGTTTTTTCCCCGGTAAAGTTCTCGATTCTTACCTCTTTGTTCTTCTCGTCCGCCTTAATCGTAACGGGGAAATGGGCATAGACGCCTTTCAGCTCGTATCTATATCCCATAGTGACACCCTTGAACATGTTTCGGACGTGAGCCGCCGCAGTACCAAGCATCCCCAGCTCTCTTTTTCGGGGCCACAGTGTCGTAATGACTACTCCATTCTCTTGGTTGGACAGTGAAATCGGCAGATGCGACAAGTCCTCCTCCAACGAGCCCAACGGTCCTTTCACGTTGACCCGTCGACCGCTAACCTGGACGGTGACGTTCTCTGGAACGGGAACTATCTGTTGAGCGCTATCCTGTCTTACCATGACCTAGTTATTCCTCCTTTCCCCTAGAAAACGTATCCCAGGAGTTGTCCCCCAGTATTCTGGTCTTTTGCCTCTTTGTGCGCCATGATCCCTTTCGAGGTTGACAGAATTAGGATTCCTACGTCTCTAGACGGAAGGTACTGCTTTCCCCACTGTTCAAGGTCGTCGACAGACGCCGAGAATCTTGGACGCACGCTTCCGCAATCGTTAACCCTTCCCAACAGTTGGATCTTGAACTTTCCGCCGCGACCATCGTCGACGAACTCGAACTCGCCAACATAACCGTACTTTTGCATGACTCTCAGGACATGCCCCATCAGCTTTGATGCTGGGTAGACTATGCACTCGTGCTTGTGTCGCTCCTCGTTGTTGAGGATCGAAGAGAACATGTTTGATAATGGTTCCATCGTTCAGTCTCCTTTCATGCGTATTTCTTGAAGCCTAGGCTGGGGGCGACTTCGCGGAAGCATTGTCGACAGAAGTTGAGTCCATATTTTCTAATGACTGGTCCGGTCTGCCCACACCTCTTGCACGGTCGGCTTCCCTTGCCGAACTTTCTCGTCTTCTTCGGTTTTATTTTGGCCATCTAATTGTCAACCTTGTACCTGCGTTCCGAAGTTGGATTGTATGAATCCGATCGCATCTTCTTGATGAACCCGATGACTCGGGTTGATGCGGGCTGCCCTTATCGACCTTCGCTTGACCCTGTAGCCCGGACGTTCTAATGTAACGTGGACCGTGGCACCGAAGATTCCCAATTCGGGGACATATTTTGTGCCGGGAATCTCAATGTGCTCCTTTATTCCGAAGCTAAAGTTCCCGAAATCGTCGAAGCAGGCTTTGTTGACCTTGTTGGAGACTGCTTCGAGTGCGCGCTTCAGGAAATCGCCGGCTTCGTCTCTGCGAAGGGTGACGACTGTCGCAATCGGCTCTCCCTTCCTTACGTTGAAGTCCTTGACGGATTTTCGAGCCTTCTTGGTCGCGGGTACCCTTCCCGTTAGCTGATTCAACACTTTCTTGGCCTTTTCGAGAGGCTCCCCCGATTTGCCCGTGGCGATGTTCATAGTGAGTTTTTCGATGCGGACAGTTCGCATAGGGTTCGGCTTGTCGCTGGACTTTGAGGCTTGAGGTCTTTGACTATTTGACATTCTTCTTGATCCTCACTCACTCCAGGTTGACAAGAGGTGTTTCAGTTCCAATCGGCATAACATAGTCCGCCGGCGTTTCGAAGGATTCGTTCTCTGCTTCGACTCGGACCATTTTTCTCCGGGCGAACGAGCCGGGAGTAACTTGAGAAAGTTTTCCGTAAGCTCCCTGATTCCTGCCATCCGTTACCAGCGCCAAGGCTCCGGGCTGGAACGGAATGATGCGAAGGACCTTTTGGTCGGGAATTGAGAGTTGGAGAGTACTGCCGACCGTGAGCTGTTGCTCCGGCTTTGCTCGCTGTCCTTTGCCATAAATTATTGACTTGCCATCGTGGAGGTTGACCTGTTCGCCTCCCTTCCTGACAGTATTCCTGCCTGTGACCTTGCACAGTTTGAAGCTGGCCTCTTCTCGAGTTACGGGAGATAGAACAAGCCCCCCACCTTTCTTTGGGAGAACTCGAAAAGTCTGGTTTGCTCCTTCAATATGAACAACGTCCATAAGCCCAACAGGGAACCTGTGGTCTCGCCGTGTAACTCCATCCACTCCTACTTGGCCAGCGTTGATTACCCTCTTCGCTTCAGCTGAGGTCTTTGCATAACCGAGCATTTCGCGGAGAATAAGTACCAATGGTAAACTCTTTTCACGTGCGTGGGGTCCCGGCCTGGTCATTGGGGCCCACGTCTCTTCCTTGCGGTGAATTGGCCAGAAACCTGGTGATGGTTCGCGCTTGAGCTGCCGAGAGCCCGCTTTTCTTCCCACTACTGACTCGCCTCAGAGCTTTCTTTGGAAATCTTAGCTCGATCCTCAAGGAGACTGCTCCGCCACTTGTCGGAGAGATTCAGGTTTGTCAGCAGAACCTTGCTAGCGTGAACGGACAAACGTGAAGAGGAACCAGCGCCCGCGGTTTTTTCGCGGGTCATTCCCTCCACGAACACTCGCGAGCTTGCGCGGTCGATCCGGTCAACCTTTCCTTCTAGCCCCGCGAACTCTCCACGGAGGATTCGCACGCTATCCCCCGTTCTAATTGGGACCGAGCGTATGTTGTACCGGCCCGCGAGGTCACCTGACAAATGAGCAGAAACCGTCCGCCTCTGCGGAAAAGAGCCACGTCGGTCCGCGTGCTTGCCGTTCATCCTTCTCATATCACCGTACTCGCGAGGTTTGCGACTCTGGGCCATCTCTCAGCCGCCTCCTTAGCGACGGGCCCACGTATCTCCGTGCCCTTCAGTTCGCCTTCGGGAGTCATGATCACGGCTGCGTTGTCTTCGAAAGTAAGCCTCGTCCCGTCGGGCCTTCGCAAGGCTCTCGCCTGGCGCACGACCACCGCTGGGAAGACCTGTTTTCTCAAGTCGGGTGCGCCTTTCGCGACGGAGACCATTATCATGTCTCCTACGCATGCAGACGGGACTCGCCGTAGGCGTCCCCTGTATCCTCTAACATTGATCAACTTCAACTCTTTCGCCCCTGTATTGTCGGCGCACACGAGCCTTGACCCTAAGGGGAGGCCTCTTGCGATTCGCGGTCGGTACTCGACCATTCCTCGGGCGCTTACGGCTCTCGTCTTCGGAGCTGGCAAGTTAGGCCGCTGAACCTCCTATCTTCTCCACGACGACAAAGTTCACTTCTTTGCTAACAGGCCGGCATTCTGCTATCGTTACTCTGTCTCCCGCGACTGCTGCAAGACATGGTGGATTGTGCGCGAGCATTTTGCTCCTCCTGCGCTCGTATCTGTTGTATTTTTGGTGGTAGTGTAGATAGTCACGCTCTATTGAGACAGTTCTCGCCGCCTTTGAGGATGAAACCGTTCCATCGAATAATCTGCCTCTAATCGACAGCTTTCCATGGAAGGGGCAGAGAACGTCGCTGCACCCTGCCTTGGGAGGTTTGACATCTAACCCAATGTTGCGTACTACCATTTTCCAATAGCCTTCTTGATCCTGTTCTCTGGCCGATGCCTAACACTTGACCCATCTATTGTGATCGCGCGTCTGTCTGAAGTCTCGATCAAGAAACTGGACTTGTCCTTGGGAATCCTCACGGTCTTGACATCGGTTCGGATTGTGAACATGTTTCGTGTCTCGTTCTCGACTATACCCGTCACTCCTCGATGGCTCGGGTCGGATGCAGTAATAATTTTCACTTTCAAACCTATCCACTCATGCGCTCTTGTAATTGCATCACTAATTGTCAATGACTAGCTCTCCTTCGCACTGTCCTCGATAGTCGTCGACGAGGCCTGGTTTAAGGAGGTTAACAGCCTCGCGACTGTTCTCCGCAGTTCTCTTATCCTGGCAGGGTTATCGACTGTTCCGCCAGACTTAACGGATGTCCTAAGAGTGGCCAACTCAGCTCGCAGTTCCGTTACTTTCTTCCGTTTTTCATCCGGAAGAAGTTGGGCCAGCTCACGCTTGCGTAGTATTGCCAATCTCTTTCTCTCCATCTCCGGTCTCTGTAGTACTCCCCGCCATGGGCTGTTCCGTCGCATTTTCTTCTGTGCGGGTCGTGGCTACGGGCTGCTCCGCAGGAACTGTTGTTGCACTCGGCTCTGGCGCTGGCTTCGCAGTTTCGGCGGGTTGTGGGATTTCCGCCTTGATTACTGGATGTTCGAAAACGTCGATGTTTGGAGGAAGCACTCTAACTTTGATTCCGAACAAACCCTGTTTCAACTGAACATCTTGTACAGCTTCACGGACACTCTTCATGACCGGGTCCCCCACTCGCGGGAGATAACCGGCTTTGAACTTTTCATAGCGGGCCCTCTCCGTCGTCAATTTTCCTCGAATTATGATCTCGACTCCGCTCGCGCCCGACTCCAGAACTCTCTGAATGCCCCAGTATGCCGCACGCCTGAAATGTACGCCTCGTTGAAGGGCCTGCGAGACTTGAGCGGCGATCACTTTAGGATCTAATTCAGGGATGTCGATCGTCGCGACCGAGAGTTGAGGATTCTCGATCCCAAATTTCTGTTCAAGCATTCTAGTCAGATCTTTAATGCTCTGCCCACGGCGGCCGATCACCATGCCAGGCTTTGCTGCGTAAATTACGACTCGAGTTCCGACCGGACTTTTAGTGAGTTCTACGTGGCTGTAGCCGGCACGCTTCAACTCCTTGGAGAGATGTTCGTCAATCTCCAGCCGTCTTGAGGCGTCTTTGACAAAGTATTTGGTTACTGACAAGGTTTCATTCAGCCTCGTACCCGACGAGTTCGATGTGCGTCATAGTCCGCCGTAGAATGTCTGACCGTCCGAACGCACGAGGATTTCGTTTGGCGATCGATTGCCCCTTCTGTGACGCCGCGTGTATGATACGGAGCCTGTCGGGCTCCAAGTTCCTAAATTCGGCATTCGCCTCGAGCTCGTCCAACAAACGCAGCAATCGTCCAGCAGCCTTCTGTGGGAACCTACCCGCATACCATCCCTCCGGAAGTTGCCGGCGATGGGGAACCTCCTTCTTGAATCTCTTGTAGGGTATCGCTTCCTGTTTCTTTACCACTCGCTCCAGTAGCTGTTTTGCCTGCGGGAGCCGCATTCCTCTGATACTGCGGCAGAGTTCCACTGCTGCTTTAGGGGAAATCCTCAGCTCTCGCCCCGCAGCCTTCACGGTGCGGTCTGGGTCCAGACCGGTAACTGAGTATCCCCTTTGTGGCATTGATTTCCCGATCCGTCGAAGATTCCAGCACAACCCGTGGCTTGCCTAAAAAACGTTCTCTGAACAAACGCGACCGATGACACTGTTACTGGTAGGACCTTCCTGAGGTTACCGTAGACTTATCCCTAGTTCAGATTGCAATTCGTTCGGTCGATTATGGAAGCACTCGCAGCAACTGCATTGCCCATCGAAAGGGTTCATTCTGGCATCCCTGGGCTCGATCACGTCCTGGAGGGCGGGTTTCCAAAGGGAGCAAGGGTCTTACTGGCTGGGGGAGCTGGTTGTGGAAAGACGATCTACTGCGGGCAGTACTTGTACAAGGGTGCCACTAGATATGGTGAACCAGGCGTCTACGTAAGCACGGAGGAGCCGCCACAGGAGTTCCGGTCAAACATGCTCCGGTTTGGGTGGGACTTCAAGAAGCTGGAAAATGAGAAGAAAATCGGGGTAGTTGACGCAGTCTACCAGCGAGTCGAGTCTGAACTCGCCGAACAGGAGAGCCTGCAGTCGATACTTTACAATCTTAGGTCGAAACTGGCTGAAGTGAAGTCGCTCGTCGAACAGATTGGCGCAACCAGGCTTGTAGTGGACTCACTGCCTGGCTTCGGGTTCAGAGTCACCGATCTCAATACACTACGAGAGATATTCCTCGAAGTTGGACTCTTGCTGAAAGATGTAGGTTGTACGACCCTGATGACAACGGAGATCGTGGAGGGATCGGGTCTGATTAGCAGATACGGGATCGAGGAGTTTCTCGCAACCGGCGTGATGGTCCTGTCTCTTGTCAAGCAGGGCTCTCCCCTGCGGAAAATTTTCGTCCGTAAGATGAGAGGCACGAGCCACAGCTTAAACGACTTTGCATTCAGTATAGGCAGAGATGGTGTGGCAATCAAAGGACCCATCGGCGTGAGAAGCGTCAATCATGGACACAGGCGTCCACACAATACTGCAAGAGGAAAACGTTGAGCGCGTCCTTCGGCCGCTCTTGAGAGACAGTATCCAAAGCGAACTAGTAAGCGGAACAACTAGTTGAAACGGGGCCTTCCTCCATTGACCGATAGTTTTCGAGCACCCTAGCGTATGGAGGAATAGCACAGGTTGGAGTATCTCAGGAGTGGAGTACAAGCTTTCGATGAGACAATAGGAGGATTGCCCGTTGGAAGCATAATCCTGTTCCTCGGGGAAGAAGATACCGGGATGACTACTTGTGCTCAACAAATACTCCATCAGGGATTACTTGACGGACGGCCGGGGGTCTACTTCACGACTGGTCGTCCATGGGAAGATGTCGTTGCTGAGATGGGAACCTTCGGATGGAAGCTTGACGACTACTTTGCCAAACGTCAGATGTGGTTTATCGATAGCTTCAGCATGAAAAAATCTCGGAGAGGAACGGGCCAGGTAAACTGGGACATAGGGCCCGCTAACTTACTCATCAAAGAGTTTCCACGAGTAGTCGCACCTCTAGGAACATGTACTCTAGTAGTCGACAATCTAAGCGACGTGATCCGATCAGCACCATTCCCAACGGTAGAGCAAGCCCTGAAAGCTCTCCAAGCAAACGTGCGAGCCACCGGGGGAATATGCGTTCTTATCGGTTCGAAGGGAATACACTCGGAGCAGGTTGTCAACACTGTGAAGCTCCTGAGCGATGGGATCGTAGACCTCACCACTGAGCCCTTCGGAAGTGAGGAATACACCCGGAAAATGCGCGTCTTGAAGATGCCAGGAGCAGTCACGGACATGAAGGTATACGCATACCGCGTCGGACCATCCGGAATCGAAATGCAGGCTTTGCACAGGGTGAGGTAGGCCATTGATCATTGAATACCAAGTCGAGGTCGTAGTAAACCTCCTGACCCAATGGTGGTTCTCGCTGTCACTCTTGATCAGCACATGGTCTGGAATGGGAGTCTGGTTCCTCAAACGGCGGAGGAGCGGACCGAAAGTGGGCCCAACAAACACGGCGGGCGCAGTCAGTTTCAACATCGGAAAGAAACTGTCTGAAGAAGAAATCTTTCGGATACTGACCAATACTGAAGTAAACATTCAGATCGTAAGGATTTGCGAAACCCCGCGGACTGCCCGGGAGATCGCGAAAGCACTGGGTGAGGTCTATCCGGGACATAGGGAGAAGGGATTCCCAGCCGACAAGCTAGGAGAACATCTTGCGAATCTGGAACGCTTGAACGCTGTCAAGTTCAACGGTGAAAAATGGGAGGCTAGCGATGTCGGCGTCAAGATGGTCCGAAAATACTTCGGCTAGGCGAGCTAAGTAACTCCCCAGCCTAGGCCTTCTATGTTTGTTGAGGTTCAACGTAACCATAATGTTCAATGATTATGGAACGAACTTTCTCAGCATTTTCTGTGGTGTTCCTTTTCAGATGCACTCTGACTGTATGACCCTTCTCCACCTCGCAAGTGAACCCTGCCGATTTGATCGCCTCTAACGCCTCCTCAAGTTTGAAATGACTCCCGAAAGTCGCGACTATTGTTGCTGTCTTCTTGCTCTTAGGGGAGAGTTTACCCGCAGACTTTCTCAACCCCTCTGCTAAACCATACGCCATGCTCTCAGGATCCCTTCCGGTCTAGGAGATGCTGATCAAGGGCTCAATCGTCTTGGGCGGGCCAGGTCTTTTGCCTATGACGCGTCCTACAGCCACCTCGACAGGTTGTCTCTCCGACCTTTGCTTACCACCGTACCACCTTTCCACCTGATCCTGACCGTACTTGCGGCGGAAGAGCTCGAATATTTGACCAATCTTGTCTGGAACGAGCCGGCCTAACCCTTGGAAGGCAACGTCAAACAGCTCGATCTCGACGCGAGGTTCGTTCGAAACGTTCTTCCACCATTGAGAATTCTTGTGGGCGAGAAAGTAAATGCTTCCATCCTCGTAGGCAAACCATAATTGGACGGTTCTTTTCAGTTGGGACTTCCTTCCTTTCACAATCAGCTTGAGGTAGGGAGCTTCCTCGAAGAGCAGGTTCCCGTCCATCAACCAAGAATCAACCTTCAGGCTGAAACATGTAAGTGGCATTATGATTTAACCTAGTCGTTGAAGGACTCTCAATATAAGCCGCTGGAACCGAGTGAAAGACGCGATATGGATTCCCGACCGCAGCGGACGATTATCTCAGACCGTGGGGAAAACAAGTCAACATGCAAGTCCCACGCCCGACAATAGGATTCCAGGTACCTCTCGAATCACCAACATTCGAATTCGAATCGCGCGGAACCCTGTTTAGTATTGAAAGTATTTTCTACTGGGACAAACAGCCGCCTTCGACTGTTAGCTCGGGAGTGTTACGAAGCTTGGAGGTGTCTCCCACATGGACCTATGCGCTGTAATCAACCCAGCACTGGTTCAGCTGCCATGCTATGCCGCGCGTAGCCTTCTTAGAATGACACTGGCCTTCGGGTTAAGCCTCGGTTTCGCCCTAGCTTACGGAATCGCGACGGCGATGAGCCGTAGAGCATCCCACGTGCTGCTTCCGGTCTTGGACGTGCTCCAATCTGTCCCCGTGCTCGGCTTTCTACCCGTCGTATTCCTCTTCATCCTTACAAGAATCCCAAGTATGATCGGCGCCGAACTTGCCTCGATCATCCTCATTTTCACAGCGATGGTGTGGGCGATGACGTTCGCTGTCATCGCGGGAGTGAACGCGATACCGGCAGACATCAAAGAAGCTTCCCGAGCCTATGGCGTAACGAGGGGACGGTATCTCTGGCAAGTCGTCCTGCCCGCCGTCTACCCGGAGCTGGTATGGGGGTGCATTCTGGCATGGGGTGGTGCATGGTATTTCATTCCTGTAGAGGAGTATGCAACCTTCGCGCACACCACTGTGACCTTACCCGGGCTCGGGTACTTCATCGCGTACGCCGCTTCACAGAACGACCTAAGCTCGGCTCTCATCGGGCTAGCCGCTCTCGTAGCAGTGATTGTCGCAATAAATCGTCTCATTTGGAGACCTCTAGTCGCTAGGACGGAGAAGTATAGGTACGAAGGAACCGCAACGCATACCAACGGCCGGGCTAAGCATGGAAAACTCAGCACGACCCTTACCAGGTACGAGGGTCGAGTTGCAACGCCCATCTTGTCCTTCCTAAAATATGAAAAAACCTACCTATTCTCGATCTTTGAATCGGTCCACATTCCGCCAAGATTTCACATTACCTCGGTCAAGGTCCGACAACGGCTCGCGAGAGTCTTCCTTGTAACGAGAATAATCGTGGTTGTGGGTCTGCTCGGATTGATCTTCCTCGTGGTCTTTCTGCTCGAGAATTCTCCGGTTCCGACAATCCAATCAGTTCTAGAACAGATAAAATCATTCAACCCAACGGCATCGACTAGCTGCGGTGGTCTCTGCTATTTGGGATACGCCACGGCGAGGTCGTTGCTCCGGCTCTTCACGGCGTATCTCATCGCACTGGGATGGACGCTCTTAGCAGGCATCGCTATCGCGAGGAAACAAATCTTGGCGAAGATTCTCATTCCAATATTCGACGTTGGGCAGTCGATTCCCGCGACAGCCCTTTTTCCAATCATAACCTTGGTTATCCTGGGCAGAGTACCGAATGAGTTCGGCCAAGAGATTGCGGCGGTGCTCCTGCTTCTGACAGGGATGCAGTGGTACATCCTCTTCAACATCATAGGAGCCATCCACAATATTCCGACCGACATCCTGGAAAGTGCTTCCGCCTACGGAGTAAGAGGAGCCCGATTCACTCGAGAGATTACCATACCCGCATCATTCCCAGCAATGGTGTCAGGAAGCATTCAGGCCTGGGGTGGTGGGTGGAACTCGACCATCGTGTCCGAGGCCATACCTAACCCTGTTAGCCCGTCTCAATACCTAGCCTTGCCCGGACTGGGGGCAACCCTCGTCATTGCCAACAATGCTGGGAATACTATCATCGTCGCCAGCACAATAGTAATCATGACAATCACAATCCTCATTCTCAACAGGTTGATCTGGCACAGGTTGCTGAAAAAGGCTGACAAGTTCAAATTCGAGTATTAAGCTGGCGACACCCGTGGCGGACGCCCCCGTTCTTCAGGTTGAAGATGTTTCGAAGACCTTCGTGAGCGAAGATAGGCTTGTCGTGGTTCTCGAAAATGTTTCCTTCCATGTCGCGAAGGAATTTCTCTGTATTGTTGGCCCCAGCGGTTCCGGAAAGTCAACTCTGCTGAGAATGATAGCCGGTCTCGACAAGCCCTCTTCAGGCCACGTCCTGTTTCACGGCCAACCCATCACGGGACCGAGCCCGAAAATGGGAATGGTATTCCAGACTTTCGCGTTGATTCCCTGGAAAACTGTCTTGGAGAACGTGGAAATGGGTCTCGCTTGGACAAGAATCCCAGAGGAGGAGAGGATGAAGGTCTCGATTAAATTCATTCAAGACGTCGGACTGCAGGGCTTCGAAAGGGCCTATCCAAAGGAACTGTCAGGAGGAATGAAACAACGCGTCGGGATCGCGCGAGCATTGGCCCTTCAACCGGAAATGTTGTTGATGGACGAGCCGTTCTCCAGCCTCGACGCGCTCACAGCCGAGACGTTGAGGAGCGAAGTCCTCGACCTCTGGATCAACCCAGTGTTCTCAACGAACACCGTGATCATGGTCACTCACAACGTTCAGGAGGCGGTTTCCATGGCTGACAGGATCATCGTCATGAGCCCGCGTCCGGGACACGTAATAGACGATGTAATGATTGACATGCCAAGACCTAGGGACCAAAGGGACCCCAAGTTCTTTGATTACGTAGACCGGATTATCTCCAAGATCAGCTGACCGACGACACCGTGGCGCCGACGCGTGGGGTCAGGGAGGATCCGTCGTACCCGAAGAGTTCTCCGAACACACCCCATCTGATCGTGAACCCGACAACATCGTCTATGTTCGAAAGAGGCCCGGCGATCTCTTCAACCACTCGGGCGATACCATCTCTTCCCAGTTTCCTACGTCGGCCAACCAAATCGGTCAGCTTATCAAAAAGCTCGGTAACTTTCAATTGGTCGCCGGCTATCTTCTTCCTTTTCTGCATACCGTCAGCAAGAACGTTCTTGCCCACATCAGTCAGAGCAATATCGCCATCTTCAACCGTGACAAGCCCAACGAATTCCGCCGTGTCAATAATTGGCAAGAGGTCGTCTATATCGAGACGCAAATCAATATTGAGTTTTGCAACATCGGTCTTACCCTTGTATGCCCGAAGAATGTCGAGCAATCCAAAGACCTGTGAGATGCCTCCAGTGGGATACCGAACCATAGCCGGTACGACAACATGAGAGAAGTGGGCGTTAAATTGTTTCTCTAACCGTCGATCGCCTCCGCCTCTGGTACAAAGAGTGGCGGCACGTAATTAGCCAAGGAAGTATTAAGTGCCGCTTGACGAACTTGAAGTTGCTCCGAGAATGTTTTGCGCGAAGTGCGGTACCCAATTACCAGACGACGCTGCCTATTGCGTGAAATGTGGCGCCAAGACTAGCGTGAACGTTGCTCAAGTGTCGAGTGGAGACAAGAATCAAAGTCTGGTTATCGGCTCGCCAAACGCTTCATCTTTGAATGCCCAAACTGCGGCCGGCTCAATAGCCCCTAAGTTCGGAGAGATGATCATTACCTGCGAATACTGCGGCACCAGCATTACCTCGGTAGCTCGGGATGGTCTAACATAGAGAAGCAAACCATGCTGCCCTTGAAGCTGTCAAGCACCGAAGACGCGACACCTCTCGTCAGGTCTATGATGGACCGCGGGCTCTCGCATCGACACCTCCAATAAGACTCGACTCTTGAAGAAATGACACTTTCAATAGTTCCCTACTAGCTTGTAGCGGTGTCAGCAAGAACGTCCCTTATCGCGACTGACATGGTGATGGAAGGAGCCCAAGTCGCAACAACCACTGCGCTACTGGGCGTCATGGCTGGCGGACTCGGCTGAGGCGGGGGACGAGGGGTTTGGTGGCGCACCCTTGTTGGAAGGAACGGTTTTGGGGTCTGTGATGAGCCGCGGAGTAGGAGGAGGCAGCGGCCCAAGAAAGGCTGTGCAATTAGACCAAAACTACAACTTCCCGATAATAGCACTGAAGGCACTGTCAACGTATCAGCCTCACGATTGTCAATTTGGAAAGAATAGGGAACTATTCGACATTTCAAAATACCCGAAAGGAATCAAGATCTTGAACGGCGACATAAGTGAAGACTCAGCAAAATATCAAGCGAGGACACTCGTGGACCAGATTCAATCCCAAAAGGCTCATTCTCAATATCATATGATCCAACAAATTTCAACAGAAGAAGACGTTTCGGATACAGAGTTACTTCATGTTCCCATCTGGTTCGTGAGGTACGATCACAAAGGAACGAAGATCGTCTTGGTTCTCGATGCCAACTCTGGGAATGTAATCAACAGCCTTGGTCTCTGAATCGGACTTAGAATACTAGCCTCTGATGAATTGGATGCGGCCGCCGGGATTTGAACTCCCGGACCGTCTCACATTGTGCGAAACAGTCTCCCGGGTCGTTGGGTTGGAGGCCCAATGGACGCACGTCGCCTGCGGTAAACGAGCAATGTCCTAGACCAGGCTAGACTACGGCCGCGCGGTAATCGGGTCCGACCCAAGCCCCTTTTCAGTGTTACTCCAATCTTACGCTTCTCGACCCCTAGCTTGTAGAATCCGTCTCAGCCTTGACCAGCCAGTCTCGCCTTGCGCTACCGCGGTCGGTTAGAGAATAACTGAATCTTCTCCCAGTCCTCTCCCTTCGGAGAAGCCCTTGCCTCCAGTATCGAAGAAGGGCCATTTCGACGGCTCGATGGCTCAAAGGGATTCCTTCTTTTAGCTCAAGAAGGTCTCTAACCTGATGGCTCGTCCAGGCGGACGACTCGAACATCCAGAGGACTTTGACCTTTAGCTCGTTCCTGTCCAATGCAGCCCATACCAATGCTCACGGATTTATGCTTGACTCAGTGAGCGAGACAATGAGCAATCAATCCTGTCATAGCCATCGGCTGAATGTAACACCTTGTTGTTGCGCCCGTGAGCATGACAGAGTCGAATCACTTTTACTTTCGCTCCCGATTTCTAATGTAACACCTTGTTGGAGCTCCATCGGGACCGAAAATTGTTATATATCAATCCCGAAACGTCTCCAGGCAAGAGAAAATTGGCAAGTTTAGAAGAAATCGGTAAAGACCGTTCAACGGGGACCGAGACCCTTGAGGTCACCCTTCGTCACGCAGGTATTGAGAAGATCGTTCTCGGCAAGCCTGACGACGTGCTCCGAGAACTGATGACGTATCTCACTACTGTATTCCCCGCTCTTCCCATCGTCCTGAAAGTCGTCCTTACCGTAGATAACAAGGAGTTCCTAGAAAGCTGTGCCGGAAACCTCGCTGCAACCCCCGAGGGTCTCGTGGTCTTGAAAGAAACGTCGAACCTCAAGGACCGAGAGTTGCTGGTTCTCCATCTTGCCGGAGCCAGACTAATGAGCATGCTCGGCAGACGAGAAAGCGACGCGATTACCCTCGAAGAGCTGACTCGCGTCATGGGCAGACCTACCGGAACAGTTGCAGGACGTCTAAGCGAACTATGGAAAGAACAGCTCATAGAGCGCGTCGGCAAAGGCTCCTATCGTCTAACGACGATGGGGACAAGAATCGCCGTCCGAAACGTGATGCCCAGACTCTCGGGAGCGGAGGACAAATAAAATGTCCTCAGCAAACTCAACCCAGCCGAGCACCCCCAAGGTCAAGGTCACCATAGAATGGGGAGAAATGAAGCACAGCGTCGAAGGCGACCTCGAACTTGTTGTCAAGGAGGTCGTCCAGTTCGCTGCACGGGTATTGCCCAACTACTCTCTCGCATCGAAACTTACGTTCAACCCGGACTACTCTTCGATGGTCGACGACCTTTCCGAGATCGTCAAACTGACACCTGAAGGGGAAGCAATCATTTTGAAGTCGGACATGTCAGCGGAAAACTCGATCGTCCTAGTTCTCCTCGCTGCTAGAGTCGCAAACGCGGTCGGCTCTCGACCCGATGTCGAGATGTCACCGGAAGGAATCAGCAAATCGATCGGACGGGCAGTGAAAACGGTGAGAAACACGCTTGCCACGTTGACCAAGACCGGGGCTGTTGACAGAACGACCGATGGGGGCTACAGACTCACCATGCAGGGAATTCGGAAGGCTCACGAGCTTGCTAGGTCAATTGCCGCCAAACGAGGCTCGGCCGCTGAAATCAGTTCAGAGGAAGACGGGGAGGTCCACGTATCACAGTGACCATGGTCACCCGGTCCCCGAGAATTTCCGACTCGATGGAAGAGAGAGACATCTCAAACGACCATGACTTCCAGCTCCCGGAAATCCCAAAACCACTCCTCCAGCTTTCCGAAAAATCCATGATAGGGCTGAAAGGCGGGCTAGTTAGCCCCCGCCCCGTAAACCTTACTGAGATGGGGTTAGAGGACGGAGACGCCGAAGACAACCTAGAGCTAGCACGATACCCCACAACGGGCATGTTGAAACGTGCCTCGATCGAACCGGTAAACGACAGGACCCCGATAGTTGCTTGCGACGCGTCCAGCGTCAAGGTAGGTGAAACGGAAACCGGAATGTTGTTCGCAATCAGAGCTGTCGCAGTTTGGCGCCGGCCCGAAAAGACCCAATTCAAGAGATGGGGCCCCCTACTCTTCCACGTACCAAACACTGAGGGCAGAGCAGACGAACGCCCCGACGATGGAGGCCCCAGAGCGTTCGGAGGACTGTCAGTCAAGACTCTACGGATTCTCACCAGGCTACGAAATCACGTGGAAAGATGGGTCCAGGAGTCTCTGTGCACGACTGTCAAGGACGGAATAATCCTCTTCGACGGGTCGCTCACAGCGGGAACCCCCGACAACCCAGCAGGGCGGGTCAGCAAGATCCTTTCGACTGCCCGAGCGAACAACAGCGTCGTAGTGGCACTATCGAAGTCCACCCAGCTAACTGTCGGCGGAAGGAATATTCTCGCAATGTACGAGGAAGAAAAAACCGCGAATCTACTGGACATAACTGAGGTCGTCGAACAGGAATATCCTGCCTATCCCATAAGATTCCTCGGTCGAGTAGGAGTAGTCAAGCTGACCCACGATGGTTTCCTCTTCCGAGTAGACATAGACAAGGGCACATCTGAAGACGAGGGGCTGGCGTCCCTGCGCAGAATCGCCGGAAACGATGTCGCCTTCCACGGCTACCCCGAATCCCTTCGTATAGCACACATCTTCAGCACCTTCACATCGAACGAAATCCTAGCCATACAACGCTTCATCGCAACGAACCATGGCATTTCTCTGCAAACAAAGCCGAGCCTTCGCCGCAGCCTCTTCGGACCGTTCGGGACAAGCAGATACGTGGTGTAGGAAACAAGTGAGAATCTACCGAAAGGAAGGCGACCAAGTCCAACTGATCGCCTTTCCAAACGAACAAATCGGAAAAGGCGACTACTTCCTAATCGAAGACCCAAGCCTCTCCAAGGGGCTCCTCGTACAAGTCATCGACCTTCAATACGCCAACATTCCGGGAGTATTGGAAGACATTCTTCGGGATGTAATGACGGACGGGGAGCTTACCGGAGAAGACACCGACCCCCTAAACATATCCAGTGAAGTTGACGCCTTGAAAGACACTAGGCTAGCCTTGTGCAAGATCAGGGGCACTGTCAGTCACGAGAACGGGCTCTCGCCCAGCACGTCGTGGCTCCCCTCGAGGACCGGTTCACGAATAAGACCGTACAGCGTCGGAAACCTGCTCGTCAACGGAGGGAAGAGACCCGTCAAACTTGGACACACTGATGGAGAGTCACTGCAGGTTGATGCGTCCACACTGGACGGCGGGCTCAACATAATCACGGGACGAAAGGGTACCGGCAAATCGCACCTCGCCAAACTCCTCCTGATCTCTATGGCCTCATACGGCGCTCCATGCGTGGTTCTAGACGTAAACGGAGAATACGTGAACCTCCACAAGACAAAAGATGGAAAGCAACAATCCGTACACTTAAGCGTACTCGCTCCTAGAAGTGGGCTGAGCTTCTCCTTATCCAAGCTAGGGCTCAGAACAATGGCCGGAGTACTAGCCCACGCCCTTGACCTTCCAGCGACATCTTCCAAAGTCTTCACGACTATCTGGCGCGAACTCGAAGCCCGCGGAGGACTATCACTCCCCGAATTGATCAAAACCGTCCAAGGATGGAATTGCCATGACAGCGTCCGGGAAGCCCTCGTATCAAGGCTCCAAGTACTTGCTGAATCAGGATTGTTCCTAGACGAAACTAACCCGCTTAGCGACGAGAAAATCATGCGGCTGATCGAGGATGGAGGCATCCTCATTGTGAACCTAAAGAATCAGAGCCAAACGGTCAGACGTATACTGGTAGAGATCTTCCTTGGAGAACTGACCAAAATACTCTCATCAAACTGGCTGAAAGCCATCTTCCTCTTCGCGGAAGAAGCACACCTCTACCTTAGAGAAACATACTGGGATGATATCGTCACGAGGATGCGTCATATCGGCCTGTTCACCACCTTCATCACTAATCAGCCTGATACAGTCCAAGAAGGCATCTACAGGCAGGCGGACAACGTGTTCATTTTCAATTTCACGAATGAGCACGATCTCGACACGATCGGAAAAGTTGCCAAAGCCGACCGAGAAACGATAAACTACCTAGTGAGAGGGATACCCACGCGCAGATGCCTGCTCTTGGGAAACGTTGTGCGAGACCTTCCCCTGATGGTTGATGTTGAACCCTTAGACGTACGGACTATGGGCGAGACACGTCTTTTCTTCTCTTGAAGAGACGGGAAGGTAATCTCCTCACTTCAACGTAAGTAATTTGTAGCTAGGGAACGTTCCCTCGGAAAAATCTGCTCTTGCCAACGATGTTACAAGACCACTCGCCAAGGATAGTGAGAATCGCTCAAACAAGGGAGGAAACCCCCTTGATCCAATCCTACTGGTTCAAGGACAAGAAACTGCAAGAGGCACGCCCCGGACAATTCTCGATGGTCTGGGTTCCAGGGATCGACGAGGTTCCCATGAGTGTTCTTGCAATCCACGGACAGTCAGATTCTGGAGTAGTCATAAAGAAGGGAGGACAAGTGAGTGTCGCACTGGCCAGCAAAAAGATCGGGGACACAATGTGGGTTCGCGGACCATACGGCAAACCCTTCGACGCAGAACCCTTCAGCAAGCTTCTACTCGTGGGCGGAGGCACGGGGCTCGTTCCCCTAGTTTCCTTGCTCGGACATCTCCAAGGGCGAGACGTCACACTGATAACCGGAGCAAGAACCGGGAGCGAGCTTCTCTTCAAAGACTGGCTTACTCAAGAAAGCAAAAGACACGGTTTCAGACTCGTATTTGCCACCGACGATGGTACATTCGGCGAGAGAAATCAAGTGCCAAGGGTCGCAGAAGAATGGTTAGATAGAGAGAGGTTCGAGGCCGTATTCACCTGCGGGCCCGAGCCCATGATGAAACGAGTCTACGAGTTGGCAGTCGAGCACAAGTGCCACGTCCAGGCCAGCCTCGAGCGAGTCTTCAAGTGCGGGGTGGGTATTTGTGGAGCATGTGCGATTGGGCCCTACTTGGTTTGCCATGACGGCCCCGTGTTTAACGAGCAAGAGCTCGCGAGCCTGGAAGAATTCGGGAAGAGCCGGAGAGACCTTTCAGGGAAAAAAGTCTCGCTAATACCGGGACACTAGGAAGTCGGGGGAACCCGAAGGATAAGGAACAATTTAATACCGACAATTCAAGCCCTCTTTTGAGATAGATAATGCCAACTCACGGCTCGCTCACAAAAGCTGGAAAGGTAAGGCAGCAAACGCCGAAAATCCAGCCTCAGAACAAGACAAACATCCCGCCACGCGAAAGAATCCGACGAAACCACGACAAACGCCTAGTTCTCGGAAGAAAACCTGGGCAAAATTACATTCGACTCTAGACGCGTTGCTGGTCAGTTGGGTTGACCGCGTAGAAGGAAAGACTTGTCCATCCTAGTGGACATTGCACTCCTATCTTACGCACTACTGATTTTCCTCCTCGCAGGATATGAGTGGCTCACACTCGTTGGCTTTCCCTCACTACCTTCAGCACAAAGCGATGAACCGACTCAACCACTCGTATCGATAGTCTTGCCCGTTCGGAACCAAGCTAGCACAGTTGAGGAATGCGTAAGATCGCTTGTCAATTTAGATTATCAAGACAAGGAAATAGTGATTGTTGACGGGGGTTCGACCGACGGAACGAAGCGTATACTTGATGGATTCAGAGACAAGATCACTCTGATCGAGGAAGAACCTCTTCCCCAAAACTGGGTTGGCAAGAACTGGGCCTGCCACCTGGGCTACAAACGGGCAAACGGAGAACTCCTCCTTTTCACAGACGGTGACTCAATACATGCAACGGACAGCCTGACCCGTACCGTCAACTATCTTCGGCACACCGAAGCGAGCCTGGTGACACTAGCACCTTACACAATCCTGCGATCCTTTTGGGAAAAGCTGCTGCAGCCCCCAATATTCTTTCTAATCATGTTGTCCGTCGGAGGAAAACGGGTGAACAATGACGCGCGACCCAACTCGATAGGAAATGGGCAGTACATGCTAATCACTCGTGAAGCTTATGAAAAGATTGGCGGACACGAAGCGGTCAAGGACAGGATCGTGGAGGACCTTGCTATTGCTAGGAACCTCAAACAAGAAGGTTTGAAGCTTAGATTCGTCGTAGCGCAAGATGCCTTCGGAGTACGGATGTACTCCGGCCTAAGAGAAATCTGGGTCGGATGGAGGAAGAACTTCTACACGGTATCCGATAAGCAGAGGCTGGCAAGAGCCATAGTTAGGCTCGGCGTGCTATTCTTCTTCTTCGTACTCCCTTTCATTGTGCTCATCAACGGGTTGTTGTTGGCGGCTACCGACCCGTTGAATCCCTATCTCTTGTCGGGAGGTTTCATGTGCTTCTGGTTGTGGCTTGGAATGCTAATCTTCTACAAGCAGGGGGCGAAGATCAATCCGGCTTACGCCCTCCTACTCCCCATTGCCGCCGCGTGCTACATGGGAATCGGCATTGATTCCACGATTAGAGGAGCCTTGGGAATGGGGCTCTCATGGAAAGGAAGAATTTATGAAAAAACAAGTCGAACCACGGCTGTTTCAAAGGTCGGGAGAGAGAGAACCAAGTGACAGCACTTCCATCGCTTGAACAGCTTTCGGAAGAGATTCTCAATCGAATCCTCGAACTGGAACATCCCACACGCGATCAGATCAACCGAGCCAAGCTCGACGTTTGCAAGAAACATGGATCCCCCCTCGTTCCTCCAAACTCGACAATTCTGGAACTCATACCCGACGAGTACGAGGCAAAATTCCACCCGCTGCTCCGCGGGAAAACGGTCAGGAGCGCGAGCGGAGTAACCATCGTCGCCCTAATGCCGAAGCCATACACTTGCCCGCACGGAAAGTGCACCTACTGCCCGGGGGGCCCAGAAATGGGAGTACCCCGAGCGTACACTGGAAAGGAGCCCGCCGTCATGAGGGCCCTGGAAGCGGGTTACGACCCGAGATTACAGGTGAGAAGCAGAATCGGCCAGTTGGAGGCGATTGGTCACAAGATCGATAAAGTCGAACTCATCCTGATCGGTGGAACATTCACCTTCCTTCCGCTAGACTACCAAGAAGAGTTTGTCAAAGAAGGCCTAGATGCGCTGAACGGCTTCGAATCAAGTTCTCTGCGGGAAGCGAAGATTCGGGCCGAGACGGCGAAAATTAGGAATGTTGGAATCACGGTAGAAACAAGGCCCGACTGGTCCAAGGAGAAACATGTTGACCACATGCTCTCTCTGGGCGTAACTCGCGTGGAAATCGGGGTACAGACATTGTACGACGACGTGTACGTGAGGATACACCGGGACCACACGGTAGCGGATGTCGAAGAAGCGACTAGAGTCTTGAAAGACTCAGCGCTCAAAGTCGGTTACCACATGATGCTCGGGCTTCCCGGCTGCAACTCGAAAAGCGACCTAGAAGCCTTCCAAAGCTTATGGTCAGACCAAGCATTCAGGCCCGACATGATCAAGATCTACCCGTGCCTGGTCACACCCGGAACTCAACTCTACGAAGACTGGACGGCCGGACGATATGTCCCCTACCGAACTGAAGAGGCCGCTTCACTGATCGCCGAAATCAAAGAGTCCGTTCCTCCTTGGGTAAGGATAATGCGCATACAACGCGAAATCCCCGCGGACGGAATCTCCGACGGTGTGAAGAACGGAAACCTTCGCGAGCTTGTACAAAAAGAGATGGGGCGGCGGGGCGCGAAGTGTCGTTGCATAAGGTGCCGTGAAGTGGGACACGCCGCATCCCAACCGGCCGAGCGGCAGGAATTCGAATTGAAGAGAACGGAATACGAGAGTTCCGGTGGGCATGAGGTATTCCTTTCCTATGAAAATGCGGCTAACGATCTGCTCGTTGGCTACGTACGACTGAGAATACCAAGCCCAAGAGCACACAGGCCCGAAATCTGCTCGGCTGAAAACACGGGGTTAGTTCGCGAACTTCACGTGTTTGGGCAGACCGTACCAGTAGGAGACAGTCCGGGAGAGAGATATCAGCACAGGGGCTACGGGACCAGGCTGTTGGCCGAATCAGAGCAGATCGCCAAGGAAGAGTATGATATCAGGAAAGTGATTGTCATAAGCGCTCTGGGCACCAGACAATACTACGCGAAATTCGGGTACGCAAACGACGGTCCCTACGTTTCCAAGCACTTGAACTAGTCCGCGGCTTGGCCAATCCTTACTAACCCAACCGCCATTGCTCTCCAAAACAGGTTCAGTCGAGACTAAAATTTGTCCCACCCCGAGCTCGAAGGATATCACGGCGACATTCGAGAGCATCTAAGGAAAGCGGGGGCCCAGATCGGAAATCTCGTCCGGGTCTCAACAAAAGAGGGCGAAGTCTACGAGGGATACCTCATTCCGAGGTCGGACTACGCGGACCACAGCCACATTGTTCTCAAATTGGCGAACGGCTACAACATAGGCATACACTTTGAGAGGACGGAAAAAATCGAGAAAATGGGCGAAGGCCAGAAACCCCACTTTACAAAACCCGCGGCCACGCCCAGCAAACCTGGTCTGCCCAGCGTTTCAATAATCAGCACCGGGGGGACCATCGCAAGTCGCGTCGATTACCGGACAGGAGCTGTCGAGCCAGCACTCTCAGGGGAGGACCTCATCAGCGTGATCCCGGAATTGACCTCCATCGCCAATATTGACGCTCACATACTCTACAGCGAGTACAGTGAAAATCTGACACCCGCTCACTGGAAGGGAATGGCCGAAGAAGCTGGACGGAGTATCTCGAAAGGTGCCGATGGAGTAGTTATCAGCCATGGGACTGATACGATGCACTACTCTTCGGCCGCACTCAGCTTCGCCCTCCAAAACCTGCCAGTACCAATATTGTTTATCGGCTCGCAACGATCATCCGACCGGCCAAGTTCCGACGCTCCCTCCAACCTGACAGGAGCTGTAGCGATGGCCGCGACGGCAGACTTCGCAGGGGTCGGCCTCGCGATGCACGAGGACATTTCCGACCATAGAATCGTGGCACTAAAGGGAACGCGTGTTAGAAAATGCCACACGAGCAGAAGAGACGCCTTCAGATCAATCGAATCACGTCCGATTGCCGCGTATAATCTCGCATCTCATCGTGCCGAGACTATTGACCCACCAGCGAAGAGAGACAAGACCCGTAAGATCTCAGTAAAACCCGACTTCGACCCTAACGCCTACTTGGTCAAATCCTACCCCGGTTTCGACCCGCGCATGATCGACGCCATAGTACAGCACGGGGGACGCGGAATCGTCCTAGAGGGAACCGGTCTGGGCCACGCGCCAAGAAGCTCCTACGAATCGATAAGGAAGGCGATCAAGCGAGACGTCCCGGTCTTCATGACGTCACAAACGATCTGGGGAAGAGTCGACATGAACGTGTACTACACGGGGCGCGATCTTCTCAACACTGGGGTCACTCCCCTAGAAGACATGCTCTCTGAAACAGCACTCGTCAAACTCATGTGGACTCTCGCCCAGACAAAGGAACCTGACGAGGTGAAGCGAATCATGGTGCAGTCTATTGCTGGAGAAATTTTCTCTCGAACCCTGTTCTTTGAGGATCAATCGGAGACATAGGCACCCGTTGTCCAAGGACACGTTAGATTACGAGGCGGTCGGGCTCAAGATTGGACTGGAGGTCCATAGGCAACTCGACACCCGAACCAAGCTATTCTGTGATTGCCCCACAATCCTATCCTCCCGGGCTCCAACAACAAAGTTCGAGCGAAGATTGCGACCCACTCAGAGCGAGCTAGGCCAGATGGACCCGGCTGCACTCTTCGAATTTCATCGCGGACGAACATCAAGCTACGAGTCCGATAATGAAACGTCCTGCCTGGTAGAAATGGACGAAGAGCCACCCCACCCAATCAACGAAGATGCCATCGACATCGGCCTAATGGTATCACTACTCCTGAAAGCAAAGACGATGGACGAAGTCCACGTAATGCGAAAGGTCGTGATCGACGGGTCCAATACAACGGGCTTCCAGCGAACAAGCATAGTTGCGATGAACGGACACCTAAACGTCGACGGCAAAGAGATCCCTATCAGACAGGTCTCGCTCGAGGAGGACGCAGGGCGGAAGATTGGTGAGACTAAGAACAACGTGATTTTCCATTTGGACAGACTAGGAGTCCCTCTGATCGAGATTACGACTGCCCCGGTCATTCATACGCCGGAGGAAGCCGAGAAGGTGGCGCTCGCGATTGGACAAGTTCTACGAACCACGAAGAGAGTGAAGCGGGGTTTGGGAACTATACGCCAAGACCTTAACATTTCAATAACAAAGGGAGCCCTCGTTGAGATCAAAGGGGTCCAAGAACTAGACCTCGTGTCGAAGGTTGCACGGCTAGAAGTCGACCGCCAATTAGCACTCCTCGAAATAGCAGAGCGGTTGCACGCGAAATCGATCCGACCAGCAGACTTGGAAAACGAAAGGCAAGTCGAAGTCACGGAACTCCTCAAGAACTCGAAGTCGAAGATCATCCAATCCGCCCTCCAGAAAGGGGGCAAAGCACTCGCGCTAAAGCTGAAGGGGTTCAACAAATACCTAGGACGGGAACTGAACCCCGGCCAAAGGTTGGGAACAGAAATGTCGAAGAGAGCCGCCTACTGGGGCCGAGTCGGAGGAATCTTCCACTCGGACGAACTCCCAGCTTACGGAATCGAGCTTGACGAAAAAGAAGAGATAGCAAGCAACTTACAATGCGCTCCCGATGACGCGTTCGTCCTCGTATCAGATCAAGAACAGAACTGTCGAGATGCACTTGAAGCGGTTCGGGAAAGGGCCAAGGAGACATTAGTCGGCGTACCCGAGGAGACTAGAGCCGCCAATGCTGACGGTACTACATCATTCATGCGACCGCGCCCCGGAGCGGCGAGAATGTATCCCGAGACGGACGTTCCCCCGGTTAAGGTTACACGGGAGAGGCTCGAACAGGTCCGGAGGCTAATCCCAAGGAGCCAGGCCGATGTTTCAAAGGAAATAGCGTCAAAATACGGGTTAGGCCTGAAACTCGCGGAACAACTCGCCAACTCGGACTATTACGGGATTTTCGAAGAGATCCAATCGAAGTCAAGCTCGGTCCCCTCGACCTACATTGCCACTGTCCTCACCGAATCGCTCAAAAGTCTGGAAAGAGAGAAAATTCCTGTCCAGAACCTTACTAGCGGGCACCTGAAAGGAACGTTCGCCCTTGTAGGAGACAACAGGACTGCAAAGGAGTCAGTCCCGGAGATCCTCAGATGGCTCGCCGAACATCCTGATCAAGACGCGAAGAAGGCCCTCTCAGATCTGAAACTTGGTATGCTAACCGACGAGGAGGTCGGAACGATAATTCGCAAGGTCGTATCCGAGAACAAGGCCGCCCCTGAAGGTAAGCTCACTGGCATTATCATGAGGGAGGTGAGGGGACGAGCGGACCCCAAGCTAGTCCTGCAATTGCTAAAGGGGAGGAACGCCGAGAAAGGCTAGGATTGGCAACATCACAATTGAGCCAGCAAAAAAGGGGGTTCGAGATCGACGATTTAGACCGGAAAATTCTCCACGCCTACCTACTCGATTCGAGACTGTCCTACCGTGAACTCGCCCATCGGCTAGGAGTCTCCACGACAACAATCCAGGCCAGGACTATCAAACTGGAAAAAGCGGGAGTAATAAGAGGATATTCGGCGATCTTCGACCATGAGAAAATTGGATACCAGCTCACAGCCTTAACTGAAGTCACGGTCGCTAAGGGCAAATTGCTGGAGCTCGAGAAAGAGGTTGCAAAAATCCAGCAGGTCATGGCCGTTTACGATGTGACGGGATTGACGGACGCCATGGTCATCGCCAAGTTCAAGAACCGAGACGACCTGAGCAAGTTCACGAAGAATCTCCTAGCGATGCCGTTTGTGGAACGCACAAATACGCATATCGTCCTCACGACCGTCAAGGAAGATTTCAGGCTCCTTTGAGAAAGGCCCTTAACTCCAGTATGCCTGGCTCGGCTAGAATCGTTCTCTTAGGCTAGAGGAGCTTCTGGGCCCGCAGGAGTTCCGCGTTCAGTATCGAACAGCCTGCACCGCCCCTGACAAGATTGTGCCCTAGAACGATGTACTTGAGACCCTCGAGGGCATGGTCGGCTCGAATCCTTCCAACGCTCACAGACATTCCGCGGCCGGCATCAACGTCAAGCCTGGTTTGTGGCCGATCTTCTTCAGTTCTCACAATAATTGGACGCGGAGGAGCAGATGGTAGCGCGAGCTTCTGAGGCAGCCCCACGAACTTTTCCATTGCAGTTTTGGCTTGCTCCGGTGTCATCGGTTTCTTCGTCTTGACGAAGACCGCCTCAAGGTGTCCGTTGATGGTGGGGACACGATGACAGCTTGCGCTGACTCGTATGTCAGCGGGCTGATTGATCCCGCCGAGCATCTTGTTTGTCTCAACCTCCACCTTCTCCTCCTCGTTCTTAATGTACGGAATGACATTTTCTAGTATGTCCATGCTCGGGACACCAGGATAACCCGCGCCTGACACTGCTTGCATTGAGGATACAATGACGCTTTCAAGCCCAAAGGCCTCGTGCAACGGCTTTAGTGAAACAGCAAGAACGGCCGCGGTGCAGTTCGGATTGGCGACTATGAAGCCGTCACCCCTCGAATGCCGCCTTTGCTCCTCGACGAGTTGAGCGTGATCCCCGTTGACCTCTGGATTGAGGAGAGGAACATAACGATCCATTCGATGGGGCGAAGCATTAGTGAACACACGATAGCCTTCTCGCGCGAATTCCTCCTCCACTTGCCCGGCAATCTCGGTAGGTAGCGCTGAAAAGACAATGTCAGCGTCGCCAAAGTCGTTGGGACGGGGCTCAGCTAGGGTCATTTCGCCCAGGCCGTCTGGAAGAATGGCCTTCCCGCCCGTCGCGGAAGCGTAGGATTTGCCGACACTCCTGTCGGAGGCTGAGACACCGGTCACCTCGAACCATGGATGATCTGCTAGGAGGCTTGCAAACTTTTGACCCATCATACCAGTCGCCCCGAGAATTACGACCCTGTGCCTGCTCAACGACCTGTCGCCTTGTAAGGAGCCTCTTTTCTCGGTCTCCCTAGCGGCCATCTAGTATGTTAACCGAGCGGTGAGGAACGTAGGATTCGTAATTCCTAAATGGAGCAGACTGGGTCTAATTCACTTGTCGCTTAGGAAAGCACTCTGACATTGTGCGGTATATTCGGTTGCATACTTCACGATAACAAGCACGCCGCACCACTCATCAAGGATGCCCTCCGCCGGCTCGAATATCGAGGGTACGATTCTGTCGGAATGGTGACTATCAGCAATGGCAAGCTGCACGTGAAGAAAGACCGAGGACGCCTTGAGGAGGTAGACGCATCCTACAATCTGGCGGACATGCCCGGAACCGTTGGAGTTGGTCATACACGATGGGCAACTCACGGGAGGCCGGCTCAAGAGAACGCTCATCCGCAGTTGGATTGCAAATCCGAGATCGCCGTTGTCCACAACGGCATCATTGAGAACTATCTTGAGATAAAGAAGGAACTCGAGTCAAATGGACACAAGTTCCTCTCCAGGACAGATACAGAGGTCGTCCCACACCTTGTCGAGCAGTACACCTCGGACGGACTAAACCTTGAGGACGCATTCCGAAAAGTTGTACGACGATTGGAAGGAGCATACTCTCTTGTCCTAGTCGCAACGCAAGAGCCTCACAGCATCCTCTGCGCCAGAAAGGAAAGCCCCCTAGTATTGGGCCTCGGCGACAGAGAGTACTATTGTGCCTCAGACATTTCCGCATTCCTCCCGATAACCAAGAAAGCAGTCCTTCTCGACGAAGGCGAACTCGCCTACCTAAATCGTGATGGCTACAGGATCTTCAAAACCGACAACGGCGGATTGATCAAGAGAGATCCCATTACGGTAACTTGGGACCCCGAATCGGCGAAGAAGGGTGGCTTCAACCACTTCATGCTCAAGGAGATCCATGAACAACCTCAAACCGTCAGAAACGCGCTGCAGACTCCCCAAATCTATCACGACTTGATAGCTAGCCGACTAGCTGACGCGAACCGAGTCTTCATCGTCGCATGCGGAACTTCTTCGCACGCCGGTCTCGTCGGCTCCTACGCACTTCGAAAACTCGGTGGGATAGATACTCGGGTCGTGGTGGCATCAGAATTCGCCGAGGACGCGTTGGACCTCGTGGACAAGGACACTGCCGTCCTCGCCATCAGCCAATCAGGCGAAACAATGGACACCCTCAACGCCGTACGTGATGCGAAAGCAAAGGGCGCTAGAATCCTCAGCGTCACCAACGTTCTAGGTTCAACCCTCATGCGGCTCTCAGATGTGTACATAGGCCAGAACAGCGGTCCAGAAATAGGCGTAGCAGGAACGAAGACCTTCACTTCCCAAGTCGCGGTCCTGCTCCGACTGGCACTTACAATCGGTAGGAAGAAGAGTACGAACTCGGACGCACTCGCTCGTCAGGTCGAAGAGGGTCTGAAGGAGACGCCGACTGTCATCCAAGACATACTGAGCACGAAGCTCGATTCCATCAGGCGGACCGCCGAGAGCTGCGAGGATTCAAAGAGTGTTTGCTTCCTAGGTAGGGGAGTCAATGTTGCCACAGCCATGGAAGGACGGTTGAAACTCCTTGAACTAAGCTACATTCCCGCGATCGCATATCCTGCGGGAGAGAGCAAACACGGATTCATCTCGGTCGTCGAAGACGGCTTCCCCGTCGTTTTCGTCGCACCCCCCGACGAAACGCACCGAAAAATAATCGGAAACATAATGGAAATGAAAGCAAGGGGTGCCCGGATCATATCCATCATACAAGAAGGAGACGTGGAGATCAAAGAGCTGTCGGATGACTCGGTTGAGATCCCGGGCAACCTACCAAGCCTAGTAACTCCAATTGCTTATGCCGTTCCCCTACAGCTACTCGCATACTATGCTTCGGAGGGCAAGGGATACGACCCGGACTATCCAAGGAACCTCGCGAAGAGCGTAACCGTAGAATAGCCAGTCTACAACCAGGCCCCTCAACCAAAATGGCGACCGAGAAAATAGAACAGCAAGTCTTGCTCGAAAAGCTCGAGCAGACTTTGGCTGAAGCAGAGTTGAAAACGAAGAAAGCCCTCGAATCTACTACTAAGAAGGATCCGGGACGCATCAAAGACTTGTGGGCTGCGGCAGAAGCATCAGAATTTTCCAGCCTGATTTACGCCCTGGCCTTCGGCATGGAAGACTCGAAGACAATAACGCGGGCCGTTGAGATAGGCAACTCATCGGAAGCAATCAAGGAGGCGTTCGATGCGCTCCAGAAAACCAAAGCCCTATTGGTGAAGGGGAGACTGGAGCATACCCTCGATGCTTATGACTCTCTACGACATGCAACAGACACGCTGCGAAGCGCGTATCTCTCGACAACAAGGCCGGGCAAGACATGAACCTCATGACGAAGCAGTCGCGAGGTTTCCGTGTCAGCCACTAGCGGGGGGCTGGAAAGACCTTGGGAAGAGTTGATCGAAGTAATCTAGAGATTGGCAGTCCAAGCAATCCCCCTGCAATCACTTGGATTGTGTCGAACGGAGCCTCGCCAATGGCGACCGTCAACCCAGCGGTCTGGGCAGCGGATGAGTTTGCGCCGTATAGCAATGCGACCCCGACCGAATTCGTCAGAAAGTACCCTCCTACCATAACCACCGAGCCTAGCGCCCAACCAAGAATGTCGCGATGTCTCGTTCTAAAACGAAAGGCAACATAGCCCGAAAGCAATCCCTCCAGTCCTTTGACTACCAGAGTGAATGGAGCGTAGAAGCTTCCATATGTCGCGTCCGAAAGCCCGGAGCCTATACCTCCGGCAAATATTCCCACGACGGGCCCGAACGTTAGAGATGAAATGAACACTGCGATGTCGCCCGCGTCAAATACGGCCTGGCCTCCCAAGCTGGGGATCGGGATGCTCAAGAGGTAGGTTACGACGAAGACAAAGGCAGTCATAGCCGCCGTGATTGTGATAGTTACTGTGGCAACCTTACCCTTCATCGATGCCCCTGAATTTGCTGTTTCACTAGCTACCATTTGATCAAGCACTCTTGCTTATGCGGCCTCACGCGACGAAACGATTGGTGCCCGGACTTGTCGAGATCGCTTTTTCAACGCCGCCTTGAGGAAGCCAATGTAAGGCGGTGATGGGCGGCCAGGCCTGGACTTGAATTCCGCATGATACTGAGTTGCCAGATGAAAGTTGTTTGAAGGAAGCTCCAGGATTTCCATGCGGCGATTGTTGTCGCTACTTCCTGAGTAGACAACGCCCTTCGCCTCCAAAGCGGGAATGTATTTTGGATTGACCTCGTATCTGTGCCTGTGTCGCTCCCAAGCTTTTCTTCTTCCGTAAAGGTCTTGGGCAAGTGTTCCGTCACGGATTGCTATTTCGTGAGCGCCCAATCTCATAGTTCCTCCTTTCGCCACAATGGTTCCCTGCTCCGGCATCAGATCGATCACCGGATTCCTAGCGTCAGAATCGAACTCGGAACTGGTCGCATCGCTGATCCCAATATTTCTCGCGTACTCAACTACAGCTAGTTGAAAGCCGAAGCATATCCCTAGGAAGGGAATGTTCTCTGACCGAGCGTATTCGATCGCCTTTATCTTCCCCTCGGCACCCCTCGAGCCAAACCCCCCCGGCACGAGTACTCCGTCGAATTTTGAAAGAGGAGTCAGCTTGTCTTGTTCTTTCTCGAAACCATCGGTCTCGATCCATTCTAGGTTGACCCGAGCGCCAGAAGCGGCTCCCGCATGCCTCAATGCCTCGTTAACGCTCACATACGAGTCTGCCAATCCCGCATACTTTCCGCAGATTGCGATGTTGACCTCCTTCTCAGCGTGTAGAGACTCTTCTAGTGTTTTCTTCCATGCGTCCCATCTGGAGATGCGTCCGTTGAGTTGGAACCTGCGTGCTAGGTAATCACCCATACCTTGCTCGTCAAGCAGTGTAGGTGACTGGTAGATGCTTTGCATGTCCTGACTCGTAAAAACAGCTGACTCCTCCACGTTACAGAACAATGCAATCTTTCGTCTAGCGTCCGGCTTAAGCGGAGCCTTGCTGCGTGCTACGATTATGTCCGGTTGAACACCGATTCGTCTAAGCTCCTGCACGCTGTGCTGTGTTGGCTTTGTCTTCTGCTCGCCTACCACATCTAGGACCGGGACGAGAGTTACATGAACGTTGACAACGTTTGGAGCGCCCTCTTCTAACCGGAACTCACGCGCAGCTTCAAGATAGGGCAAGGATTCAATGTCGCCGACGGTACCGCCCACCTCGACGATAACCAAGTCGACTTTCTCTTCTCCAGCTATTGTTCGCAATCGCTCTTTGATCTCGTCAGTTATATGCGGTATGATCTGTACACATTTGCCTAGAAAGTCACCGCGCCGTTCTCGCTCGATTACGGAAGAATAAACCTGGCCCGTCGTCATGTTATGGCTTTTCGGAACGTTGATGTCCAGGAAGCGTTCGTAGGTCCCGATGTCCATGTCTGCTTCGCCGCCATCTTCTGTGACGAACACCTCTCCGTGGATGTAGGGGTTCATGGTTCCCGCGTCGTAGTTCAGATACGGGTCTATCTTGACGGACGTGACCTTCAGGCCTCTAGCTTGGCCAATCTTCCCGATGCTCGCGGCGATTACGCCCTTTCCTATTCCTGACATTACGCCGCCGGTGACGAAAACAAACTTCGCAGCCAAAGAGTAACATTGAGAGGATGGGATGCTGGTTCAAAAGACTAACGCTCGTGACGCCGTCAGCCGGCGGCCCTCTCCTCGCACGCTCGGGCACTTTGTCGCATGGAAGCGAAGGCTAGCGATTTGTCAGTTTCCTGCTAGTCCGCGAGTCTTGGCCTCAAGAGTTCGACGCTCGGGCAGTTTCAAGCCGGCCTTCGTCCAATCATCCATGAAACGTTTCAGCCCGAGCTCTGTCAATGGATGCTTCAACATCTTGTCCAAAACCTCAGGTGGCATCGTAGCCACTTGAGCACCGAGCTTCGCAGCTGTGACAACATGGATTGGATGTCGAATGCTGGCCACCAGCACATGAGTCTCAAGCCCGTAGTTCTTGTAAATCTGGAGTGTCTCCTCCACGATCTTCATACCATCGTGCCCAGCATCGTCCAAGCGGCCGATGAAGGGGCTGGCGTAGTTAGCCCCTGCCTTCGCCGCGAGCAAAGCTTGGTTTGGGGAGAAGATTAGCGTCACGTTGGTTTTGATTCCCTCCTTGTGCAAACGACGAACGGCCACCAGTCCCTCTGCAGTCATGGGGACCTTCACCACAACGTTCGGTGCCAATGAGGCTAGATCATGGGCTTCTCGCAACATTCCCTCCGTGTTCTGGCTAACAACTTCTAAGTTTACAGGACCAGATACGATTTGCAGAATTTCGCTCGCGAGATCGAGGAAGCCCTTGTTCTCTTTGGCCATCAGGGTCGGATTCGTTGTTACGCCGTCGAGTATTCCCATATCGGCGTACGTCTTGATCGCGGCAACGTTGGCCGTATCGAGAAATATCTTCAATCCTAGAATCACCGTGACCTCGTGACCCGACGCGCCGCATCTACTATTTCCTTCGATGTCAGCCCATACTTCGCCATCAGCTCGGGGTGTTCACCGGACTCGCCAAAAGTGTCTTTCACGCCAACTCTCTGTATTGGAACCGGATAATTCTCTGAGACAGTCTCTGCCACTGCTCCCCCGAGACCACCGATAATATTATGTTCCTCAGCCGTCACTATGGCGCCAGTCTTCCTTGCAGACCCTATGATAGTCTCAGAATCTAGCGGCTTTATCGTGTGAGAGTCTATCACCTCGGCGTTAACGCCAGACTTGATTAGAGTCTCAGCGGCCTCGAGCGCTTCATTTACCAAGAGTCCGCAAGCGACGAGGGACACATCCTTTCCTTCACGGAGAACTGGGGCTCGTCCAACCTTGAGTTCGGATGTTATCCTGTGGACGGTTGGGACGTCGGGTCGGGCAAGTCGGAAGTAGAACGGGCCACTTGTCGATGCGGACTGGATGATGAGAGTTCTAGCCGATGGTCCGTCAGAGGGAACGACGACATGAAGGTTTGGAACTGCTCGCATCGCCGCGATATCCTCGATAGTCTGATGCGAGGCTCCGTCGGGGCCAACGCTCAAGCCTCCATGGGATGACACGATCTTGACGTCGAGTTTGGGATAGGCGATTGCGTTTCTTATCTGGTCCAGACACTTGCCTGGGACAAACGCTGAGTACGTGCTGACGAACGGAATTTTCCCGCTTAGAGCAAAGCCAGAAGAGATTCCTATCAGGTTGGCTTCAGCAATTCCCACATTGAAGAATCGTTCAGGGTACCGGTCTCCAAAGAGGCTGGTCTTGATCGAGACTGATGTGTCTGCGCCGAGTACAACGATGCGCGAGTCCTTAGCTCCTAATTCCAAGAGGGCTTCGGCTAGAGCCGTCCGCATCGAGGCCAGCTGGACGAGCAATCTATGCAGAAACCTCTCTGACCTTTCCTTCAGCTACGGCCCTCATCTCTTTCAAAGCCAGCTTAGCATCTCCTCGACGGAAGATTGAGGCTCCCGCTACAAGAACAGTGGCTCCCGCCCTCACGATCTCAGCGGCGTTCTTGGTATCAACGCCACCGTCCACTTCGACTTCCAAACTTCTCCCTCCAAATTCTCGGATCGCTGCCTCTATTTTGGGGAGAACTGTCGGCATGAACTGTTGTCCTGCAAATCCTGGATTGACTGACAATATCAAAACCAAGTCCAAATTCTCCGCCTGATTCTTCAACCAGGGGGGAAGTGGGGTCCCGGGTTTCACTGCGAGTCCTATCTTCTTTCTTTTTTCGTGTACAACTCGGGAGAGTGTTGCTAGAGTCGGTTCGTCCATTACCTCAGCGTGGACGGTTATCGTGTCGCTTCCCGCTTCAAGGAAGGGACCAGTGAATTTGCCTGGCTCATCGATCATTAGATGAACGTCCAAGGGCAAGTTGGTGACCCTTCTAAGAGCCTTCACAGTGTCCGGCCCTAATGTAATGTTGGGAGCGAAGTGACCGTCAGCGATATCGATATGGATCATGTCTGCGCCGGCTTCCTCGACACGTCTTACCTCTGTCTTGAGGTCGGACTGGTCAGCAGCCAGGATTGATGGAGCGATCTTCACTCTCAGCGTCCCATCGCCTCCAGCAATTTCTTCACGGTCTCCTTGTCGGGTGCTTTCCCATGATAAGCAGGATCCCATTCCATGAAAGAAACGCCTTTACCCTTCACGGTGTGGGCGATGATTACAGTCGGGCGATTGCGCATGTTCTCTGCTTTGTCGAGGGCGTCGATTAATTGTCGAAAGTCGAAGCCGTCAACCTCTAAGACGTGCCAGTTGAACGCTTTCCATTTGTATCCGAGCGGCTCTTTCGGCATTATCTGCTCTGTCAGACCGTCTTGTTGGATTCCGTTTCTGTCGATGATCGCGGTGAGGTTGTCTAGTTTGAACTTCGAAGCTGCCATCGCCGCTTCCCATACCTCTCCCTCGTCGAGTTCGCCGTCGCCGAGCAACGCATAGATTCGACTCTTTCGCTTGTCGATCTTAGCCGCCAAGGCCATTCCGATGGCTGCTGACAATCCAATCCCGAGAGAGCCTCCCGCGAATTCGACGCCGGGAACCTGACGGTCGGGGTGGCCCTGAAGCTTACTGTTCAACTTCCGAAGCGTCTTGAGTTCGCTGATCGGTATGTAACCGGCCTCAGCAAGAGTTGCAAACAGGACCGGCGCCGCATGGCCCTTGGAGAGGACGAAGCGATCGCGGTCCGGCCAGTCCGGTCGTTTCGGGTCATACCTCATCTTGTGAAAGTAGAGAGAGACCAGAATTTCTACGGCCGACAGGCTTCCGCCAGGATGCCCCGACTTTGCCTCTGAAACCATCTCGAGAATATGTGCCCGAATGCTGGTTGCCTTTTGCAACAGCATTCCCGTTGAAAGATGTTGAGCAGACTCCATATCTAGTGGACCGGGACCTGAACTATACGTTCTGCGAGGCTGACGGTTGTGTCTGCCTGTGAGCGTAGGTCGTTCAGGTCGACCACCACAGTCCCAATCTTGTCTGCTTGCTGGGCGGCGGCCAGACCGGAAAGGAGAACAGCGTCTCTAGTCTTTGCCCCGCTCGCGACGGACAGGGCGAGAACTGCGGTCATACAGTCGCGCACCCCGACCGCGTTGAACCCCGGCTTAGGACCCTTTAACGGTGGGAAGCTTGTAATATTCTTCTTTTCGAAGAGGATCATTCCTTGCTCGCTGCGTGTCAAGAGCAGGCTCTCGCACTCGAGCCGTGACATGAGGTTGTGGCCCATGTTCCTGAGTGATGTGTCGTTGACCATGGAGACTCCGGTCGCGATAGTCGCCTCTCGAGCGTTCGACTTCACAAGCGTCACACCGATGTAGTCCAGATAGTGTCTAACCTTGGGCTGTGCAACGACCGACCGATGCTGGACACGACACTCCTCCACAACATTGCTAATGAGCATGGGAGTTATGACGCCCTTGTCGTAGTCAGAGAAGACGACAACGTCAGACGAAGCGACGAGGTCATGGAGCGGAGCCAGGAATTGCTTGGTCGCAGCAGAGTCGACGTCGGACCGGTATTCCTTGTCTATTCGAAGGTACTGCCTATGATTGAGGATGAACCTAGTTTTCAGGGTCGTTGGGCGTTCCGAAATAATGAGCCCTGTCATATCAGCGCCCTTCTTCTCTAGTTCGTCGCGCAACCATTTTCCGGCCTCGTCCTTTCCCGCTACTCCCAGGACCTTCACTTGAGCGCCGAGTGATAGCAGGTTGTTAGCTAGGTTTCCAGCACCTCCGAGCACTAGCTCCTCTGATAGATAGTCAGCGACCGGGACGGGGGCTTCTCGCGAAAGTTTTCGGCCCTCAGAGTGCACGTACCGGTCAATCATGAAGTCGCCGATCACGAGAACGGAACGGTTTCGAAAGCCGTCTAGAACTTTGGAGGGGTCGGAGACGGCCCTGCTCAATGATGGCTCTAACTTGGCCAAGCTTCCCGAGGATATTTAAGGCTGTTCAGCGAGCAGTGCAGAATCCGATCGCAGCTGCACGATCAGGTAGTTCTGAGGTGATTTCCTAACCACAAGTAGAGTAGTAGACTGGTCACTTGACGTCTTCGGCCTTCCTCACTAGTCGGACGCGGCACATGACGTGGTCCCCGTCCTTTACACCGAAGATCTTCCGGATCTCTTCAGGGATCGTGATCCTACCGCCTGCGATGACTTCTGCGAAGAAGGGTATGTCCTCTTCGTCTACTTGTATTGGCAAATTTTTTGTTGACCGGAGCGACCGACCGAACTGAGGAGCATATAACGTTTTGAATTTCAATCCTTGAGGAAAACCCAGATTAGGGCGTTTAGTCATTGGCGCAAGAAGGGAGCAAGGCAGCGAGATGCGAACCATTGTTGATTCCGGGATCGACGACCTCTCCAAGATGAATTTTGAAGTCTCGGATGAACAGAGGCTGATCCTCGAGGAAGTGGACCGTGCTTGCCGGGAGCTGAGGCCGTTCGAGGATGAAGCGTACCTGGGCCAGCGGTTCAACGAACATCTAGTCCCAATTTTCAAGAGAGCACAATTGCTCGGGCTACCGATATCCAGAAAATACGGCGATGGTCAGGGCGCAGACATTCTCACTTATGCTCTGGCGTTAGAACGCATTGGATGCGAGGGAACTGGAGTACGAACTTTCCTGTCAGGACATGTCTCGCTCGGTCAACTGACCCTCCAAAAATGGGGTTCGGAAACGCAGAAGGAAAAATATCTGCCTTCAACCACGCGCGCGGAGAAGCTAATGTGCTTTGGTCTGACTGAACCGACAGCAGGAAGCGACCCTGCATCGCTGAAAACTAACTTTGAGGAACGCGGCGGAGCGTTTTACCTTAACGGCAGTAAGGCATGGATTTCAAACGGAAGCATTGCAGATGTTGCGATCGTCTTTGCCTATCCAAAGGGGAAGAGGGAGGGCATGTGCGCGTTCATTGTCGAGAAGGGGTTCGAGGGATATTCGAGCCAACAACAGAAGCATAAGCTCGGCATGCCAACGTCTGACACGGGATCGATGTTCCTCGACAATTGCAGGGTTCCAAAAGAAAACTTGTTAGGTCCGATGGGCAAGGGTTTGGGGATCGCGTATTCTGGTTTGATGAGTGGCCGCCTGAGCGTAGCTGCAGGGTGCTTGGGTGTAATCGAGGACTGCCTTGTCGAGGCTGTTGCATACTCGAAGGCTCGGGTGCAGCATGGGAAGCAAATCGGTAAACACCAGCTTGTTCAAAGGCATATTGGAATGATGGCCACCAACTTGGAGGCTGCCAAGGTCTTGGTCTACAAGGCCGCCTTGTTGAAACAGAGGAGTGATGAGGAGCCGGGTAATGTCGCGTTGAGGGAGGAGACAGATGTGATGATTGCGAAAGCAAAATTCTTCGCGTCTAATGCTTCGTTCGACGCTGCCGATCGGACTGTCCAGATCTTCGGCTCTAGCGGCTACAGTTTCGAGACAAGGGCTCCGCGTCATTTGGTGGACACGCGGGTCTGCCGGATCTATGAGGGGACTGACGAGATTATGGTTCAGAAGATCGCGGTTTCGCTTTTGGGAGAGGGATTTGAGGCATACAGGTAGGCGGCCTAAGTTGTCCTTGGTTTGATGGTTTTTCCACGGGATTTTCGCGTGTACGTTCAATTTTTCAGGGTAGACTTATCTTCTTGTTGGGAGAATTGTTGGTTAGAATTCGGGGGCTTGATTGTGGGAATGTCAGACAATCTCATGAGGTTAAGTAAAGAACGAGTCTTGATCATCGGGCAATCGATAGTCATTGCGTTCTTAGGCTTCTGGATGGCTGAAGAGTATGCGAACAATGTCTTCCTCCAGGAATATATCTCGGGCTTTTGGGCAGTTGACTGGTGGGTCTTCCTAACAATCCTTGTTGTAGCGGGAGTCCTGATCGGAGCCGGAATCTTTCTTAACGGTAGAGGGATGAAAGAGCAGACCGTGGTCAAGGGCGGTAAGGCATCAGCGAAGGTTTCACAACAAGAGATTGTTACGAGCGGCGGCGTAGTCGTTATGGATGTTTGCCCCTTCTGCAACGTTCCCTTGCGAGTGGTCGGCGAGGACAGGTATCACTGCCGGAAGTGTAAGCGGTACTTCAAACGTTAGGGACTCTGGGGGACTTGTTCAGTTCGACCAGCGATTTGCTAATCGCAAGTCTGATCCTACTTATTATTCCGCCGACGGTGTTCTGGCTAGCGGCCAAGTACGGCGGCACGCATGAGGAAGCATATCAGCAAGAAATTGACTGGGACAAGAGATTGAAGGACTTGAAAAAGTGGCGCGAGTAAAATTTGGGCTGAGGATTAAGATCTGGATTATTGCTAGGTAGGGCTGTCACGGATTTTGGTGAAA
>JACXTT010001004.1_pt1 | contig 48257 bp, 48 predicted proteins | sample 9270951 | NCBI WGS metagenome assembly JACXTT01 (sample SAMN15532306, study PRJNA645909) | rock metagenome | isolation source: weathered quartz diorite | place: Puerto Rico | collected 2017-06-21 | reverse complement strand
AGGCACCCAGCACGTAGCTACCGTTAAAAACATGACCAATTTTGGTGTGTTTGTTGAATTGGAAGACGGCATTGACGGCTTGATCCACATCAGCGACCTATCATGGTCTAAAAAAGTAAACCACCCTAACGAGTTTACTAAAGTTGGCGAAAAACTGAACGTTGTAGTTTTAGAACTTGACGTTGATAACCGCAAACTGAGCCTGGGCCACAAACAACTGGAAGAAAACCCCTGGGATACTTTTGAAACTATCTTCACTATCGACTCGATACACGAAGGTACCGTATTGAAAGTAACCGATAAAGGTGCTATAGTTGCTTTACCTTATGGTGTTGAAGGCTTTGTGCCAACCAAACACATGGTTAAAGAAGATGGCAAGAGCTTGAAAGCTGATGATACCGGCGAGTTTAAGATCATTGAATTTAACAAGGACAGCAAACGTATTGTAATATCGCACGCGCGCATTTGGGAAGAAGCCCGTGCCGAAGCGAGGGTACAAGAGTTTGAAACCCGCAAAAAGGAAGCAAAAACTGCTACCAGCGCTGTTAAAAAAGTGAAAGACTCGGTTGAGAAATCAACTTTAGGCGATCTGAGCGTTTTAGCCCAATTGAAAGAGCAAATGGAAGGCGCCGAAAGCAAAGCGCGTAAAGCCCCTGCTGCTGCTCCTAAAAAAGAAGCAAAACCAGAAGCAGAAGAAGCCGAATAAGCTTTAAATAATTTTAATCTCCCAAAAGCCCCGTCGGTAACGATGGGGCTTTTTTTGTGGGGTAAAATATCCGCCATCGCCACGCTTTCAATTTATGGCAGATCATTGTGGCACGAAAGTGGATACCTGTTATTTAACTTATACGCACCAAATGAACACAGGCAAAGCATCCCGGTTTAACCGCAAGAAAATAGGTTCGGATATTAAAGCAAGCCTCAAGGCGCTGTCTCAGGGTGGCTTTAAGCGCATATATAGCCATATAGACCAGTTGGGCATTAAAAAGGGTGTGGATGAAATGGGGATCGACAAGTTTATTAACCAATGTGCCCTTTTGGCAGCCGGGTCGGGTGTGGTGGCCGGGGCCGGTGGTTTTACTACCTTGTGGATCGGAATGCCGCTGGACCTTATCAACCTCATCACCCAGCAGTTTAGGGTAACCATGGCCATAGCGTACGATCAGACCGGCAGCTACCAATTAAATTTTGACGATTTTATCCGGATAGTGGCCAGCTCGTTAAAAGGCGATGCCCGGATGACGCTTACCAAAAATGTAATGGAAGAGGTGGCGGAAAAACTGCTGATCAACCTGGGCTCAAAAACAGCGGAGCGCCTGGTGCCTGTGGTAGGCGCTGTTATCGGCGGATCGGCAAATTACTTGTTTATTAAGCGGGTGGCAAAGTCGCTTAAAACTGCACAGTTAAACGTAGCGTTATAAGGTTCAAAAGTTTTCAATAATCCTTGTCCGGTAGACAAAAAATGCTTATATTGTATGCAAGCCAGAGGCGCGATGCCGAAAGTGATGAGCGAAAAACAATTGAAAAATACCGACAATTCCCCCCCCCGCTCTAGTAGCAAGTAACTAGTATCAAGTAACTAGACAAAAAGGGAAACACATGATACTTGCGACTAGATACTTTTTAAACACCCACATTTACCCACCTTTTTTAGTTCATTGGTCATTAGTCATTGGTCTATTATGGAGTAGAGGGCTGGATGAAAGATCAAAACATCGGTATACCGATGTCACACCGAAGAATACCGATGTCGTACCGATGTGTTTTTCAGGCTAAAAAATTAAAAAATGGCCTTTACGATGATTTGAGCGGGGTATGGTAAAAAAGCGTGAAAAAATACCGAAGAATACCGATGTCGAGATAGAATGATTGAAGGATTGAGTGACTGAATGATTGAATTGAAAAACTTTTAAACATTACAACATTCAAACCTTTAAACAAATTGAAAAATACCCAAGAATACCCAAGGGTTTTTACGTGAAGATCAAAAAATCTCTATAAGCAAATCTCAATACTCAAATCTAATTACTACTTTTGCCCAAACCTACCCAAACGATGCTCAACCCAACATTGCTCGACGGTCAAAAATTCCAGATCACCATACAGCGTCTTTGTCGGCAATTGATCGAAAACCATAACGATTTTTCAAATTCGGTCATCATCGGCATACAGCCACGGGGCATTTATTTAGCCAAACGCATAGCCGAGGAACTACGAAAAATATTACCGGGCAAAACCATTTTGCAGGGCGACCTGGACATTACCTTTTACAGGGACGATTTCCGCAGGCGCGAATCGCCGTTGCTGCCCAACTCCACACATATTGATTTTATTGTTGAAGGCAAAAAGGTGATCATGATGGACGATGTACTGTGGACCGGTCGCACCATCCGGGCATCAATGGATGCCATGCTGGCCTTTGGTCGTCCCGAAAAGGTAGAGCTGCTGGTATTGGTTGACCGCCGTTACTCGCGCCATTTGCCTGTAGCGGCTGATTATATCGGCATTGAGGTTGATTCCATCGCATCGCAAAAAGTAGTGGTAAGCTGGAAAGAAACTGATGGGGAAGACAAGGTTATTTTGTTGTCGGAAATTAAGTAAAGAGAAAAGTAATATCGAATAATGAATATTGAATGTCGAATAATGAAGTGTAAAAAACGATATGAAATATGATTTAGAAGAACGGTTGATTGATTTCGCTGTTGATATATCCGAGATTATTGAAAAGTTTCCTGAAACGCGAATCGGCAACTATATTGCAGGGCAACTTGTCAGATCGGGATGTTCACCAGCTTTAAACTACGGAGAAGCGCAATCAGATGAATCACGTAATGACTTTATTCATAAAATGAAAGTTATTCTAAAGGAGTTACGCGAGTCATTGATATCATTAAAAATTGCAGAAAGGCGAAACTTTACAAGTTTAGATAAAATAACTAAAACAAAAGATGAGTGTAATCAATTGATCTCAATCTTTGTGAAGAGCATAGAAACAGCAAAAAAGAATAATATTAAACCATAAGAGTGTAAATGAATTTATCTTTCATTCGGTGTTCGATATTCAACATTCGGTGTTCGATATTCAAAATCAACATTAGCTATTAAACATTGCATGGATACGTTAAGTACACGACATTTACTGGGCATAAAGGACCTGACCAAAAAAGACATCGAGCTGATACTTCAAACAGCCGATACTTTTAAAGATGTACTGAACCGGCCCATTAAAAAAGTACCATCACTGCGCGACGTTACCATCGCCAATATTTTCTTCGAAAACTCCACACGGACACGTTTATCGTTTGAATTAGCTGAGAAGCGCCTTTCGGCAGATATCGTCAATTTCGCGGCATCGTCATCATCAGTAAGCAAGGGCGAAACGCTGATAGATACCGTTAACAACATACTGGCCATGAAGGTGGATATGGTGGTAATGCGCCACCCCTACGCAGGGGCGGGTGTGTTTTTATCCAAGCACGTAAAGGCGCAGATAGTAAATGCCGGCGATGGCGCGCACGAGCACCCAACCCAGGCCTTGCTGGATGCCTTTTCTATCCGCGAAAAGTATGGCGAAGTGGCGGGTAAAAAAGTGGTTATAGTTGGTGATATCCTGCACTCGCGCGTGGCGCTATCCAATATACTTTGCTTAAAACAATTGGGTGCCGAGGTAATGGTTTGCGGGCCAACAACGCTTATCCCCAAATATATTGGCTCGTTAGGTGTAAAGGTTGAGCATAACCTGGTAAAAGCGCTTAACTGGTGCGATGTGGCCAATATGCTGCGCATACAACTGGAGCGGCAGGACATCAAGTACTTCCCCTCACTACGCGAGTATACCATGCTGTATGGGTTGAATAAGCAGATACTCGACTCGCTGGATAAAGAGATCACGGTAATGCACCCGGGCCCTATTAACCGGGGCGTTGAAATTACCAGCGATGTTGCCGATAGCAAGCAATCCATTATACTGGACCAGGTTGAGAATGGCGTGGCCGTACGTATGGCGGTGCTTTATTTATTAGCCGGGCAAACGCCATGATAAAGTTTTGCCGGATATACTTTATCGCATTTGTTTGTATTGCGTTAACACCATTATATCCGTTAGCGCAAAGCAAACCCAAAGCCGATTCGGTAGTTGCACTGCTCAAAACTTATATCAACGCGCAAAACACATCCGCTATTTACGGGTTAACTTCAAAACAATACCAGGCACGACTTGGGCAAAAAGAGTTCACTGATTTTTTTATTGTCCAGATTTTCACTTCAGGGCAAATAAGTGTATCAGCTTTTACGGGTTTTGATAAAAACACAGCACATTATAAGCTGACTTTTCAAAAAGAGGTACTGCTGCTTTCTATAATAGTTGACGATGCCGGCAAGCTTGATTATTTAATATTCGAGCCTTTTGTACCCGTCAAAGCTGACCCTGTAGCTACATCAAACCCACTTAAAACACCGCTGGAGAAGAGAATAGACTCGGCTATCAGGGTATACATTCAGCAACTTAATACGGTTGGTTTAAGCGTTGGCATCATTGACCATGGGCATATCAGTACATACGGCTATGGTGAGACTACAAAAGGCAAGGGCCAACTGCCCGATGCCGGCACAATATTCGAGATCGGTTCAATCACCAAAACCTTTACGGCCACGTTGCTGGCGCATTATGTTTTAGCGGGCAAAATAAAATTGACAGACCCGATAACCATGTACCTGCCCGATTCGGTAGCGGCTAATAAAGACCTGCAAAAAATAACATTGGTGCAGCTAAGTAACCACACGTCGGGGTTACCCTCATTACCCGCCAATTTGTTTATCAGGAATAATGTTGACCCATTTAACCCTTACAAAAATTACAATAAAAGCCAGTTATTTGCTTACCTCAGAACCTGCAGTTTGTTAACTACCCCCGGCGAGGTATCGGCTTATTCCAATATGGGTGTAGGTTTATTGGGCTTGCTATTAGAAAAAGTGAGTGGCAAAAGCTTTGAACAAATGGTTGCTGACATGATTTGCAAACCACTGGACATGAATAGCACTTATCAAATTTTGCCCCCGGAGTTATTACAAAAATTCGCATCGGTTTATAACCAAAACGGCGTGGCCACCACCGCATGGGATTTTGATGCCTTAAAGGCTTGCGGCTCGCTACATGCTACTGTTACCGATCTGTTACTATACGCAAAAGCAAACATGCAAACAACAGGCACACTGGCAAAAGAGTTCGCACTCACACACCAGGTTACTTTTGATAAAAAGGAGAAAGTTTGTTTAGGCTGGTTTATCATTAAGATAAAAGGTACCGACCATTATTTTCACAACGGCGGTACTTATGGCAGCAGCAGCTTTTTAGCGTTTAACGCGGACAAGAACGTAGCGGTTGTTGTCCTATCGAACATGGCAATATCGACCGACGCCCTTGGGATTTCGTTGTTACAGTTGATTGAATAATATTTGAAGTAATACCCGCAGAAACGTTTTACCACTTAACAGGTAGTTATACCGAAAATATATAAAGACCAAAGTTGGCAACTACTTAATATTCTCCTGCCTCTTTTTACTCTTTTCCAGTTCGTCGGTCAATTTGGGGTCAATATCCTTTTCGTCTTTAAGGTTGCGCCAGATCAGAAAAATGATGATCGCTGCGGCAACAATAATGATCAGGATCACCTCGGGTGTGTTTAGGTTCATAACTCTAAATTTAGGTGGTTGAAATAATGACAAACAAAATAACCTGTTAAAACCCAGATAGTTTTAAAAGTGCGAAAATTTAAACCTGACTTAACTTACCCTTAACTTTTCGTAATGAAGTAAGTGTGCATAAACAACAACTGGTATTTGATGGAGTTTGCCCAATAAGGCCAGTTATGCGCACCGGGGCGGATGATGAAGTCGTGGGGTATTTTTAGCGCCAGCAATATATCGTGAAATTGCATGTTTACGTTGTAAAAAAAGTCTTCGGTGCCGCAATCAATAATCAAAGCTGTTTTATTGGGTACCAACATATACGCCATGTTGATGACGGTATTTTTGTCCCAAACTTCTTTATTTTGTTCGTAAGGGCCTAACTTTTCGGCGATCCCCCAGTTTTTGGGGAACGGGCGAAAGTCGACACCGCCGCTGGTGCTGCCTGCAACACCAAAAACGTCCTGGTGTTTAATAGCCAGGTACAGCGCACCATGCCCACCCATACTAAAACCGGTTATGCCACGCCCCGACCGGTCTTTAATGGTTTTATAGTGCGCGTCGACCCAGTTTACTAACTCGGTAGCAACGTAGGTTTCGTAGCGCCAGCTTTTATCCACCGGGCTGTCAAAGTACCAGCTGGTTACATTACCATCGGCACAAACCACTATCATCTGGTACTGATCGGCCAGGTCTTTTATCTCGGGTACGTTGCTTATCCAACTGGCGTAATTACCGCCCGCACCGTGCAGCAGGTATACCACAGGCATGGCTTTCAGCTTGGCATAAGCATCTGGCCTGATCACCACAGCTTTGATCTGCTTGTTCATGGTGGCGCTAAAGGTGTTAACGGTATCAACTGTGGCCGCGAGGGTTACATCGCTTAAAAAAGTAACGAAAAATAACAGAGTAAGTGATCTGAGGTATCTCATTTTATTGTTTATGTTTAGATGTGCCCATAAATAGCAGGGCGTTGATGATCAGTTGGTCTTCGTACGGGTTTTCGAGCGAGTGCGACAAGTCTTTGTTGGTATGATGTTCGTAGTCGATATCGTTATGGCCCATATTGATGTACAGCATTTTGTAGTTTTTGTTAGTCCAGGCCACCGGGTAGTAGCCGCTATGCCATATTTCGCTTTGCTTTGGTCCGGTGCCTAAGGGAAAGCTTGTGGTATCGATAGAAAGCAGTATCCTGATATCGGGGTTTTTGCGCAGGTCTTTTTCCCAGCGGTACCATTCGTTAGGTGCTGATTTGAATGTCGGAGGCAGGTTTTTGGTAAGCGGTGAACCAGGATATTCGACCCGCAATACGGCCGGTGTTGGCCGCCAGGTATTGCTTACATATTGCCCGGAGCCTAAAAACTCGTTATGGTACCAATCCCAGTTTTGCGGAAAATCGGACGGGGTCAACGCGAATGCCGAAAAGTGAAATCCTATCCAGCAGCCGCCGTTTTCCATGAATTTTTTGAAAGCGTCACGCTGGGCGGGATCATCGGGCCGTGTATCTAAAAACAGTACCACCTGGTAGTGTGATAGGTATTCGGCATTCAGGTTGCTCCAAACATTGGTGGAGTCGTAGGTAAAATTGTACTTTTTGGCCAATCCGGGAAACCATTTGTTGGCCTCGTGTACAAAACTAATGTGGGCCTTGTCGTTCTTAGCCGTATAAAACGCGATGACGTGGAAAGCTGGCTTAACCGTTTGGGCAATGGCAGCATTAAACGGGATACAGCATAAAATAAACAGCGTAAAAAGGTTTTTGAGCATAATTGGCTAATACAGCTATAAAACTAAAAATTCTTTTGATCAGTTGGGCATAGAGGTTAAGATCGGATATATCAAAACCTGCCAACTATTGAATACATTTGTGATATAGAAGGACAATTATGACAAACACTTCGGCAATAAAAATAAGGGCGATAGTTACAGGCGCTACCGGCATGGTTGGCGAAGGCGTATTGCAGCAATGCCTGCAAAACCCGCAGGTAGAGGCCGCGCTGGTGATCAACCGTAAACCATGTGGCGTAACGCACCCTAAACTTACAGAGATCATCCACGCCGATTTTTTTGACCTGAGCGCTATTGAGAGTCAGTTGTCGGGTTATAATGCCTGCTTTTTTTGCCTGGGTGTTTCATCAATCGGAATGAAAGAAGCTGAGTATTATAAACTCACCTATACTTTGACCATGAATGTAGGCAAAACCTTAAGCAAGTTAAACTCCGATATGACCTTTTGTTACATCTCAGGCGGTGGTACCGACAGCACCGAAAAAGGGAAAGTAATGTGGGCACGTGTAAAAGGCCAAACCGAGAACGACCTGGCTAAACTACCCTTTAAACACGAGTACAACTTTCGCCCGGGCATGATGAAACCTGCGCCAGATGCCAAAAACGTATTGAAGTATTACAAGTACCTGGGCTGGTTATACCCTTTGCTCCGAAAATTGGGTATGGCAACTACCCTTGCCGAGCTGGGGCAGGCCATGATCAATTCGGTTATTTACGGCTATCCTAAACAGGTATTGGAGATAAAAGACATTATTGCGTTGGCGCATACCAACGAATAACCTCGGGATACCGCCTTAACAGCCGCAAGTAGCTACGCTGATGTGGTTACCATTATTACGGTCGATATAATAACAATTGCCGTTACCGTCTTTATATAACTGTTCAACAGTAGCCCCGTTTTGATAGGTGCCGCAAGGTTGGTCCTTGTTGATCTTGGCGCAACTTGTTAGTGAGTTTATCCCCATTAGCAAAACTGCGATCAATAGAAGTAAATATCTTTTCATTTTTTATAGTAAAGGGCTATGTATTGTATTGCCAATACGAAAATAACTAATTTTTATTGTGACGGACGACCAATTTTATACCCCCTGCACAACGCTGCCGTTATTCAGTTTTAAAACACGGTTAACAACATCGGGTATTTCTTGCTGATAGTGCGTTACATAAATAAGGGTAATATTACCCAAAACACAAGCTGCATTTACCAGGTTTTTAAAATGCCGCTGCTGATGTTCATCAAGTCCCTGGCAAGGCTCATCAAATATCAATAACGATGGGTTTTTAACCAATGCCCGGGCCAGCAATACCAGGCGCTGCTTACTTGCCGATACGCTCTTTAACGGTTTACGGGCATCACCATCCAGCTCAAGCAACTTCATCCACCGAAAGGCAATTGCCACCTTTGCGGACTGACTTTGCTTAAAAAGACCAAGCGTATCATAAAACCCAGATTCTATAACCTGCAAACAGGTGTTTTCCGTAGGGAAATATTGGTGCAGCTCGGGCGATACAAAACCGATCTTGCTTTTGATGTCCCATATACTTTCACCAGTCCCTCTTCTCTGGTCAAACAAAATTATATGATTGGCATAAGCCTGTGGGTTGTCACCATTGATCAGACTGAGTAAGGTAGATTTACCAGCGCCGTTTGGCCCCAGCAAAGCCCAATGCTCACCTTGGCGAACCGTCCAGTTGATGTTGTTTAAAACCTGTTTGGCACCATAACTAATGTTGACTTGCTTCATATCTACGATATACTCATAAGCGGGCCGAGGGGTTACCCATAACAGGCTTTCAAGCTCTGTAACATCAATGGTTTGTGTAGGGGTAATATTCACCATATCTACCTTAAATTGCACTTTTGCCATGGTTTTAATGATATGGCCTTTATCTAAAATAGCTACATTGGTTATCACCTCCGGTATCTCGGCCGGTGATGTTGCCATGATAATGGTAATGCCCGATGCCGCGATTTCATTCAAAATGTTATCAAATCCACTCCTGCTTTCAATATCAAGCCCGGTTAACGCATTATCCAGCAACAGCAACACCGGGTTTTTAAGTAATGCGGCTGCTATTAATACCCTTTTAGTTTCGCCGTTAGACAGTTTGATGAGTTGTTTATCAAGCAGGTGCTGCAACTTCAGCTTTTCAACAACCCGGTCAAATGTCCAGTAGCGGCGTGCCGACCAGGACGGTTTTATCCCGCCAAGGTATTCACTAACCATTGGCGCATCGTCCGAGTCGCACGAGTTAAAACGTTGCTGGTAGTAAAAATCGGTCGTGTTTGACAGGTTGCGAAAACTATGTTTAGGCGATACGATAGCTATAAATTGGTGATATGTTAAATAAGCGTCTGTAACAGTAGTATGGGCAACAAATTCATCAAAATACCAATGGTGTGCGCTACCGCCGGTTATGTTAAATTTACCCGCAATAGTGTTTAGTAACGCACTTTTGCCAGATCCGGCCGGTCCAATAAGCGCCCAATGCTCGCCCTTATTAACCTCAAAATTTAAGGCCTCAAACAATACGCGTTCAAGGTAACGCACGCTTATGTTTTGTATAGACAATAAAGGGCTGCTCATGGTTATGTAAAATGCCGCTAAAGTATAGGTTTAAAACAAGCCCGCATAAAAAAAGGAACAGTATGGTGTGCTGTTCCTTTCTCTGATCATTAAGCTGATAACCGGTTTGCTAATTGGCGGCATTTTCGTTGGTGGTCGGTGGCTCGTAATAAGCGCCATCTTTGTAAAAATCGAAATTGAAGAGTTTGCCGTTGATATATTCGAACTCGGCAAATTTATCATTGTTGTAGCTGCTTAGTTTATTAGCGCTGGTTTGTTTAAAATCTTTATCCAGTGATGATGACGATTTGTAAAACGTAAAGTATATAGCTTTGTATTTGTTATAGTCCCTGTTTAACGAATCGCGTATAAAATCCTGCAACCGGCTTTTTGATAACTCAGTATAATCTATATTTTCGTCTATAATGAAATACTTGATCTTGATACCCGCTTTACGTTCAGGGCTAACGTCTTCATCTTTCGAAAAAGTAACGCTGTCAAGATACGGGCTTAGCGGATAAACCTGTACAAGGCTGTGTTTGCCCGATCGCGAACAACTATAAATTAGAATGGGTAAGGTCAATAACAGTAGTAGGTAAGTTTTCTTCATTAGCCAGCAGGTTTTGAGTGCATTATATTAGTTTGTATGGCGTATTTTTTATTTTATGTTTTGCCGATAATGAAATATCAGGGCACAAAAATATAATTTATATTTGAACTGAACGAGTTGAATAGCAATTGTTTAATACCTGCCGGATTTTTCTAATCGCGGCAGTCCGGTGCAGATCGCCCCAACTACCTGGCTATGTTTTCTGATCCAATTGACCACTGCGTTCGTATTAACGAGCTATGCTGCCCTCAAATGGTTTAACAAACGTTTGTGCGTACCAACAGTTGATTTAGTTTGGTTATATAATAAATTTGATGCGATATTGATGTAAATTCGTTTTTTATAAACCCTATTTTTTAAATACTGTGGAATATAAAGACTACTATAAAATTTTAGGCGTAAAAAAAGATGCGTCGGCCGATGATATCAAAAAAGCTTATCGCAAACTGGCTGTAAAATACCATCCCGATAAAAATGCGGGTAATAAGGTTGCCGAGGAAAAATTTAAAGAAGCCAACGAGGCCAACGAGGTATTGGGTAACCCTGATAAGCGTAAAAAATACGATGAGCTTGGCGAAAACTGGCAGCAAAATCAGCAATACGCTAACCAGGGCCGTGGCGGCAGGCCAGGCTTTAGCACACAAGAGTTTTACGGCGATGGTGGCCAGTTCTCCAGTTTTTTTGAGTCGATATTTGGCAGCGGCGCGGGTTTTGGCGGTTCAAGGGGCCGCAGTTCAAGGCCGCAAAAAGGCGAAAACCAGGAAGCCACTATCACACTCACTTTAGACGAATCTTTCCACGGCACGTCCAGGCAGGTTACCTTAGGTGATACCAAACTCAATCTTAAATTTAAGCCCGGCACCGCTGAGGGACAGGTTTTACGTTTAAAAGGTAAAGGCGGGCAGGGTTTGTTTGGCGGCGAGAACGGCGATTTACTGATCACTGTGCACATTACGCCAAACCCCCGTTATGAGGTAAAAGGCCACGACCTGTATTTTGACCAGGCGTTGGATATTTACACCGCTACCCTGGGTGGCAAGGTAGCCGTACAAGGCATTGATAAAACAGTGAACATGAATATACCCGCAGGTACCGATGGCAATAAAACACTGCGACTCAAAGGCATGGGTATGCCGGTATTTGGCAAGGCCGATGAACGTGGCGATGCCTACGTACGTATGGTATTACAGGTACCTAAAAACCTAACCGACGAGGAAAAAGACCTATTTACTAAACTGGCTGGCTTAAAGCGCTAATTGCTTCATCGCATTGTCAATTCTTAGGCAACATTATAAACAACCAATTGGCATAGTACGTATCTTTGCTGTATGAATACAGCCGACCTGCTAAAGCGCGCGCTCAACTTTGAGTTTTTAAGTATCGAAGAGGGTTTGTTTTTATATCAACACGCCACAACGCCCGAGTTGATGTATGTGGCAAACGAACTGCGAAAGATACAGGTACCGCACGGCAAGGTTACCTGGCAGATAGATCGCAACGTAAACACCACAAACGTGTGTATTGCCAACTGCAAGTTCTGCAACTTTTTTCGCAGGCCGGGGCACGAGGACAGTTACATAACCGATATTGAAACCTACAAACAAAAAATAGAAGAAACATTCAGGTATGGCGGCGATCAGCTTTTGTTACAAGGCGGTCACCACCCAGACCTGGGTTTAAAGTTTTATGCCGATCTGTTTAAGCAGTTAAAGGAGCTTTATCCAACACTTAAACTACACTCATTAGGCCCGCCCGAAATTGCGCACGTAGCCAAATTAGAAAGCATGAGCCATATTGATGTATTGAGCGCATTAAAACAGGCTGGTTTGGATTCGTTACCCGGCGCAGGTGCCGAAATTTTGAACGATAGAGTGCGACGTTTAATATCAAAAGGTAAATGCGGTGGCGCCGAATGGCTGGATGTGATGCGCGCCGCACATAAGCTAAACCTGCCAACATCGGCTACTATGATGTTTGGCCATGTAGAGACATTAGAAGAGCGTTTTGAACATTTGGTTTGGATACGCCAGGTACAGGCAGAAAAACCCGAAGGCAACTATGGCTTTGTTGCTTTTATACCATGGCCTTTTCAGGACGACGGCACATTATTACGTAAAGTACGCGGCATAACCAATAACGTAAGCGGCGACGAATATATCCGCATGATAGCTATGAGCCGCATTATGCTGCCTAATATCAAAAACATACAGGCGTCGTGGTTAACAGTTGGCAAACAAGTCGCGCAGATCTGTTTACATGCCGGTGCTAACGATTTTGGGTCGATCATGATCGAGGAGAATGTGGTATCGGCCGCAGGAGCCCCACACCGCTTTACCGCCAAAGGCATACAAGACTCCATCCGCGATGCAGGCTTTGAACCCCAAATGCGCAATCAAAAATACGAGTGGCGCGAGTTGCCTGTCCAGATCGAAGAACAGGTTATCAATTACTAACATTTTCCCGATAAGGCATAAAAAAAATAGCCGGTTGCTCTCGCAGCTCCCGGCTATTACATCTACCTATGAAAAACTGTCTTTTAGTAAAAGACTTGTTAACCCTTATTCAATAGCTATGCCACCCTTTAAAACTGCGTAAATACGGTCAATTTGGCTATGCCGATAACGATAATCAAAAAAATGTGGAATTATTTTCATCATATCGTGGTGTGGCTTGCCCATATTGATGATTTAACAGCTTAAAAAATTATATTTGCCCGTACGGTATTTTGGAAGACCTCGCATTACATATCGAAGCTTTAATTTTTGCATCCGAAAACAGCATCCGGCTGGAAGAAATAGTTTATTGCCTGCAACTAAGTTTTGAGCAGGATTTTACCGAAGCCGAAGTAAAAGGCCACATTAACGCCATTCATCAAAAATACCAGCAGCCAAACCTGGCCATTGAGCTGGTAAATATAAACAGCGGATATCAGTTTTTGACCAAAACACAGTATCATGCTGTTATTAAGCAGTTGCAAATACAACGGTCTAAAAAAAGGTTAAGCCAGGCAGCTATCGAAACCCTGGCGATAATAGCTTACCGGCAACCGGTTACCAAGTTAGATATTGAGCAAATACGTGGTGTAAATTGCGATTACACCATCCAAAAATTACTGGAAAAGGAGTTAATTGTGATGAATGGCAAAGCCGAAACCGTTGGCAGACCGATAATTTACGCCACGAGCCCATTTTTTATGGATTATTTTGGCATCAATAGCATGGACGAACTCCCTCAATTAAAGGAACTTATACCTGCTGATTCGGCCATAGGCGACCAATCTGAATAAATTTCATCCTTTTTTTTCGTAAAAAAACCTTTTCATTATTTTTGGTCAAACATCCGTTTCAAAAAAAAATCAAAAAAAAACTTTGGTTATTTTATTTCTTAGTAAATTTAAATTACCAAAACACATAACAACGCTAATCTATTTTCGATGGAAACGCCTAAGAAACCCCTAAAAAAGAAAAGTGCAGCCGATAAGCCCGGCGTTAAAAAAAGTACGGACGCGCCTGAAACTGTTAAACCTAAAAGCAGGTTTATAGACGATGATGACGACGACGAATTTGACGCCCCTCTTGACGATCTGGCCGCATACGAAAGCTTTGACGGCATAGAAGAAGACGAAGATTATTAATTTTCGGCCTTTCAAAATATATCAATGAAATGAGCATTCGGCTTGTGCCGGGTGCTTTTTTAGTGTTTTGGCTAACCATTATACCACATGACCGTAACCCAGGTACAAACCAAGGCTGATAGAAAAACATTCAGAGACGTTGCCCGCACTCTCTACAAAAACGACCCGGTGTGGGTTTGCCCATTGGATAATGATATCGAAGCTGTTTTTGATCCGGCAAAAAACAACTTTCATAAACACGGAAAAATAACCCGATGGATACTGTTTGATGATGATAACAAGCCCATAGGCCGTATTGCCGCGTTTGTTAACGATGAAAAAGCGTATAAAGCCGAACAGCCAACCGGCGGATGCGGTTTTTTTGAGTGCATAAACGACCGGAAAGCAGCTTTCACCCTTTTTGATACGGCCAAACACTGGTTGCAGCAACAAGGTATGCAGGCCATGGACGGCCCCATCAATTTTGGGGAGAACGATAAATTTTGGGGCTTGCTTGTGGAGGGTTTTACCCACCCCTCATATGGCATGAACTATAACCCGCCTTACTATCAGGCATTTTTTGAGGCCTATGGTTTTACAACCCTATACCAGCAAATAACCAACCATCTGGAAGTATACAAACCCTTCCCCGAGCGTTTTACAAAAATTGCCAACTGGGTAGCACAAAAACCCGGTTATGAGTTTAAACACCTCGAAGCCAATAAAATTGAGCAATACGCCTCCGATTTTATGGAGATATATAACGATGGCTGGAAAAGTTTTGAAAACTTTGTGCCTATAAACAAAGCTACCATTATGGAGAGCTTTACGCAGATGAAAGCCATTATGGACGAAAACCTGATATGGTTTGCTTATGTGAACGGTGAACCGGCGTCATTTGTAATTATACTGCCCGATGCAAACCAGATGATCAAACCGCTAAACGGCAAACTCGACCTCATAGGCAAACTTAAGTTTTTATACAACCGCTGGAAAGGCGTATCGCGTATGCGCGCTATTGTAATGGGGACCAAAGAGAAGTTTCAAAAACACGGATTAGAATCGGCCATGTTTATCAAACTTAAAGAATATGTGTACCCGCTTAACCAGTATTACGAGTTAGAGCTATCGTGGGTGGGCGATTTTAATGATAAAATGATTGCGATACACGAAGCCACCGGCGCTGTATTTGGCAAGCGGCACCTTACCATGCGCTGCATTTTCTAACTATTTCAGACTAAACAAATTATCAACACCCAATAGCTTGCGGCATGTAAACCCTTCGGCGTATTTTACCTGTATGGCTTTACCGTACTCTAAAGCCCTGGCTTCAACCACCTGTAAAAAACCTGCCGACGAGATATAGGTCTGCTGCTCTTCTTTCCACTCAGGGTTATAAAATTGCGAGCCGTAGGCTTTTACACTTTCTATCTTTTTATCCCAATGGTCGGTAACATCGATCACAATATCGGGTTGTATATAGTTATCCTGTATAAAGTGCATTACCAACTTAGGACGCCATTCGGTTTGAGCCTTACCATCCAGTTGTGTTTCAATTTTGCGGAGGCCGGATAAAAAGGCCGCTGTCTCTACCAGGTCACTTGCGCGGCCATGATCGGGGTGCCTGTCCTGGTACGCATTCGTGATCACTACCTCGGGCTGATATTTGCGGATAGCGGCAATTACCTTCAACTGGTGTTCCTGGTCATTTTTAAAAAAACCATCGGCAAGCTCCAGGTTCTCCCGTACGGATAAACCCAATATGTCAGCAGCAGCTAAAGCTTCTTGTATTCGTATTTCGGCAGAACCACGGGTGCCCAGTTCGCCACGTGTAAGGTCAACAATGCCAACCTTACGGCCCATGGCAATATGTTTAAGTATGGTGCCGCCGCAACCTAATTCGGCATCGTCCGGGTGCACCGCTAATACCAGTATATCTAATTTGAGCATATTATTGTGATGAGAGCAGGCGCTGGATCTGCTTTTTTATTTTTGATGATGTTGGTTTAGTAAAGGGGTAAAAAAAATCGACCACCTGGCCCTTTTTATTTATCAGATACTTGTGAAAATTCCACTTGGGTACCGATTTTACATTGCCGTTCAGTTTTTTGTCGGACAAAAACTGGTAAAGCGGATGCGCGTAAGGCCCACGTACCCTTATCTTTTCAAACACGGGATAATGTGTTCCAAAATCCTTTTCACAAAGATCGGCAACGGCCTTGCCCTCTAAAGGTTCCTGACCGCCAAAGTCGTTTGACGGGAATGCCAGTATTTCAAAGTCCTGTCCTGCAAATTGCTCCCGTAATGTTTCCAGGTCTTTGAGTTGCGGGGTAAAACCACAAGCCGATGCTGTATTCACGATCAGTAAAACCTGATCCTTATATACGGATAGGGTTACCTCTTCCCCATTCACCTTATCTACGGTAAACGGGTAAATAGTTTGTTCGCTCATTTAGTTCCGATGGTACCTGTAACCGGCATTATTGAGTATACTTTCAATATCGTGTTCTTCCTGCGGGTCATACGTTTCTTTTAAATTATGACCAAATAACCTTGCCAACGATTGAAACATAAAAGCATTAATGCCCCCTTTAAGTTGTTTGACCAACTCAAAACTGGTATCGCCGGTTTCGCGGTTCACCAGCTTTATTAATATTTCGCCCTGGGTAATGGTCATGTTTTTTATCTCGTGGTCAAAAAGTTCTTTGATCTCTTTTTCACAAACTTTAACCATTTCCTTTTGCTTTTGTTTGTCGTCGGTAGTAGCAAGGTCGCGCTCCAACTGGCGGTACCTGTTGCCGGCAAACATGGCATAAGGCGCAACTTTTAATACGTTATATCTTAAAATATTAAAATCGGTGCGTGCCTGAGCATCTTTAAATACCCTCATGTCATGAATTTCGGTCTCGGGCATTAATAACCAGGGCACCAGTTCACCGTCAAGCACTGTCAGTGCTACCCTAATGGTATCATTTTTGCCTAATTTCGGGCGGGGTAATTGCGATGTCTGGGCGTTGGCAGCACCCAAAAAGCAACAAAACAAAATAATAAACCCGATTAATTTCATAATTTTACCTTATGCTAAATTAATGCTATTTTTTGTGAATAGTAACCCAACGGAATAATAAATACTTTATTACAAATAAATGGCATAGCCTAAAAACGAGGAAAGTGTAGCTGATAATGAAAGACTTAGTGATAGATGTTGAAACCGAGAAGACCGAAATACTAAAGCGGTACCGTGCTTTGCTGCGTGCATGTAAGCCTACTATGCAAAAGGGCGATAAGCGCATGATACGGAAAGCTTTTGATATGGCGCTTGAAAGCCATAAAGATATGCGCCGTAAATCGGGCGAGCCGTATATTTATCACCCTATTGCTGTTGCTCAAATTGCCGCCGAAGAAATTGGCCTGGGTACCACATCCATAGTTTGCGCTTTACTGCACGATGTTGTTGAAGATACCGATGTTAGTTTAGACGATATTGAGAGGGAGTTTGGTAAAAAAGTAGCCCGTATAATTGACGGTCTAACCAAAATATCGGGGGTTTTTGACACCAACAGCTCGCTACAGGCCGAAAACTTCCGTAAGATGCTGCTCACCCTTGCCGACGATGTGAGGGTGATACTGATCAAACTTGCCGACAGGTTGCACAATATGCGCACCATGGAGTTTATGCCGCGCGATAAGCAGCTCAAACTCTCATCGGAGACCGTCTATCTTTATGCGCCGCTGGCGCACCGCCTGGGTTTGTATGCCATAAAGTCAGAACTGGAAGACCTCTCGATGAAATATACCGAGCGCGAAACTTATCAGTTCATCAAAAATAAACTCAACGAGAAAAAAACCGAACGGGAGAAATTTATACGGGATTTTATTGATCCCGTAAAGGCGATACTGCATGAGCAAAATTTAGATGCCGATGTGTTTGGCAGGCCAAAATCCATCCACTCCATCTGGAATAAGATGAAAAAGAAGGCCATACCTTTTGAGGAGGTTTATGATCTTTTTGCCATCCGCATTATATTAGATAGCGCGCCCGAACATGAAAAAGCCGACTGTTGGAAGGCATACTCCATTGTAACCGACCTGTACCGGCCAAACCCCGATCGCTTGCGCGACTGGATATCATCGCCCAAAGCAAACGGGTATGAATCATTACATACCACGGTAATGGGCCCGCGAGGGCAATGGGTTGAAGTACAGATACGTACCAAACGCATGAACGAGATAGCCGAAAAGGGCTTTGCTGCACACTGGAAATACAAGGAATCATCAACCGATAGTGGTCTTGATCAATGGGTACAAAAAGTTAGGGATATGCTTAAAAATCCGGATGCTAACGCTTTGGATTTTCTGGATGATTTTAAGATGAACCTTTTTTCGGACGAGATATTCATTTTTACGCCCAAAGGCGCCTTAATACAATTACCCTTAGATGCTACCGCCCTTGATTTTGCCTTTGAGATACACACCGATGTAGGTGCCAGTTGTATTGGCGCCAAGGTAAACCATAAGCTCGTTCCGTTGAGTTACAAGCTGCAAAATGGCGACCAGGTTGAGGTGATCACCTCGAGCAAACAAGTACCTAAAGAGGATTGGTTGAATTTTGTGGTTACCGCAAAAGCGAAGGCCAAGATCAAATCAGCATTAAAAGAAGAAAAACGTAAGATAGCTGAGGATGGTAAGGAGATATTGGAACGGAAACTAAAATCGTTAAAGATAACCTACAACTCTGACAATATACATAAGCTGACCTATTATTTTAAGCTAAACTCGCCGCAGGACCTGTTTTACAATGTTGCTAAAGGCATTGTTGACATGAAAGATCTGAAAGAGTTTGTCGCCTCGGAAAAAATAGTTGAAACCAAACCACAGGATAACCGCATTGAGGCCGACCAGGTTCAAAGTATGCTTCGCAGCATTAAAGCTAAGGATAGCGATATTTTGCTCATTGGTGAGGACATGCAGAAAATAGATTACAAACTGGCAAACTGCTGCAACCCCATCCCCGGCGATGATGTGTTCGGGTTTATCACCGTAAGCGATGGTATTAAAATACACCGCACCAACTGCCCTAACGCGACAAAACTGATGTCGAACTACGGGTACCGTATGGTAAAAGCACGCTGGACAAATCAACAGGAACTGGCCTTTTTAACCGGTTTACGTATTACGGGCATCGATGATGTAGGCCTCATCAACCAGTTGACCACGGTTATATCAAATGACTTTAAAGTTAATATCCGTTCCATTACCGTTGATAGCGATAACGGCATTTTTGAAGGATCGATCATGGTGTATGTTAATGATACCAACCACCTGGATAACCTGATCAGGAAGCTGAATACAGTTAAAGGTATTACCTCGGTAACGCGGTTTGATTCTGTAGCCGAAAAAGCATCTTAAGGATAGAACAAAGGATTTGACAATGTTTCCGTCTTACTGACTTTCGGACTAAATAATTATTAATAACTTTGACCAGCTAATCTTTGATAAATGCCCCAACAGGAAACCATAGCAATGGTTAAAAAGATTTTCGAGGCTTATCTCGAAAATAAATCTCTCAGAAAAACCCCCGAGCGCTTTGCCATACTCGAAGAAATATATTCGCGTACGGATCATTTTGATGTAGAATCGCTCTACATCCACATGAAAAACAAAAAATACCGGGTGAGCAGGGCTACGGTTTACAATACATTGGAGTTATTGGTATCATGCGATCTGGTTACCAAGCACCAGTTTGGTAAAAACATGGCTCAGTTCGAAAAATCGTACGGGTATAAACAACACGATCATATTATCTGTATCGATTGCGGCAAGGTTGTAGAGTTTTGCGACCCGCGGATACAACAAATACAAAGCATGATGGGCGACCTGCTCAAATTTGAGATCAAGCACCACTCTTTAAACCTTTATGGCAATTGCGCAAAATTGAAAGCAGGCGCTTGCGACCGAAGAAATTAATCAAACCAAATCAATCAAAATTTAATACCTATATAAAATATAATGGCTGTTGACGTATTATTAGGCCTTCAATGGGGCGACGAGGGTAAGGGTAAAATAGTAGACGTATTAAGCGCGGGGTACGACCTGATCGCACGTTTCCAGGGTGGGCCAAATGCCGGACATACTTTAGAGTTCGACGGTAAAAAGTTCGTACTTAATACCATCCCATCGGGCATATTTTTTAACAATACCATGAACCTTATTGGCAATGGTGTGGTTATTGACCCTATTACGCTAAAGCGCGAAATTGATAAACTGAAAGATGCCGGGCACGATCTGCTGTCTAAAAAGAATTTAGTGATCGCAAAAAAAGCGCACTTGATATTACCTACACACCAGTTACTGGATGCCGCCTCTGAGAAAAAAATGGGCGACGGTAAAATTGGCTCAACTTTAAAAGGCATCGGCCCTACGTATATGGATAAAACCGGCCGTAACGGTTTACGCGTTGGTGATATTTTGTCGGCTACCTTTAAGGATCAGTACCAAAAGCTGGTAAACAAACACACTTCAATGCTACAGGCTTTGTATGGTGAGGTATCGGACTTTAGCGAACGCGAAGCTGCATTTTTTGAAGCGATAGAACTCATCAAAAAGTTTGAGTTAGTTGATTCGGAACATTACGTGAATGGTTTTATTAAGCAAGGTAAAAAAATACTGGCCGAGGGCGCACAGGGTACCATGCTCGATATTGATTTCGGGTCGTACCCGTTTGTTACTTCGTCAAACACCACAACCGCCGGTGCCTGCACTGGTTTAGGCATTGCACCACAGCAAATTGGCGATGTAATTGGCATTTTTAAGGCTTATTGTACGCGTGTTGGCGGTGGCCCCTTCCCTACCGAACTGGATAACGAAGTTGGCGAAGAACTGCGCCGCATCGGCCATGAGTTTGGCGCTACAACCGGTCGTCCGCGCCGCACCGGCTGGATAGACCTGCCTGCTTTAAAATACGCCATTATGCTAAATGGTGCTACGCAACTGGTAATGACCAAAGCCGATGTGCTAAGCGGGTTTGATAAAATTTATGCCTGCACGCATTATAGATACCAGGGCGAAACTATTGACTATATGCCATACGATATCTGCAATGTAACCGCCGAGCCCGTTTACAAAGAAATTGACGGCTGGCACGAAGACCTGACCGGCATTACCGAGTTGAACCAGATACCTAAAAAGTTAGCTGATTATATCGCCTTCCTTGAAAAAGAACTACAGGTGCCTGTAAAATACTTATCGGTTGGGCCGGATAGGGTGCAGACCCTGGTGTTGCATTAACCACTAATTACTGTGGAAATATTTATTAAAAGGTCGGTAACACGGCCTTTTTTATTTTTATAGGTTTGCACCATGATATTATCTGCCGGTAACATTGACCCCGATACATTTAAACAACGAGCCTTGCAATGGGCGTCGGGTTTTGATATGGCGGTTTACCTGGATTCGGGGAATTTTGCAGATAGTTACTCTAATTTTGAAAGTATTTTAGCCACCGGCGTTAAGGCAGAACTCAAATATTCTCCCGGCAAGGGCTTTGAAGCTTTAGCCGCTTTTCGCGAAGCAAACCCAGGCTGGGCATTCGGCTATTTTTCGTACGATCTGAAAAATGAGGTGGAAAACCTGACTTCGGACAATACCGATAACCTGAAATTCCCTGAACTTTACTTTTTTGTTCCGGAGCATGTTATCCTTATCGGGAAAGGGAGTATTGAGGTATTATCGGCAGAATCGGATAAAGTTCTGGTTGAAATAAACCAACAAACTATAGTTGAGCGTTCCTCGGTTAAGGATATTAAAATCAGATCGCGGTTTAGCAAGGCTGAGTACATTGAAACCGTTAAAACCATACAGCAGCATATTGTACGCGGCGATATTTATGAAACTAACTTTTGCCAAGAGTTTTATGCGGAGGGTGCGACAGTTGATCCGCTGTCGTTATTTAAGCACCTTCACCAGATATCCCCTGCCCCATTCTCGTGCTTTTTTAAATTGAATGATCACTACATCATCTCTGCATCGCCGGAGCGTTTTTTGGCCAAACGCGGCGAACAACTGATATCGCAACCGATTAAAGGCACGGCTAAACGGAGCGCCGACGCAGCCGAAGATGAACAGTTAAAGCAAAACCTAAAAAACCAGCCAAAAGAACAGCAGGAAAACGTGATGATAGTCGATCTGGTACGCAACGACCTCACCCGATCGGCAGTGCCGGGCAGCGTAAAAGTTGAAGAGCTTTTTGGGGTGTACAGTTTTGAACAGGTGCATCAAATGATATCAACCGTAACCTGTTTAAAAGCCGATGATGTATCGGATGTTGAAGCTATCCGCAACACCTTCCCCATGGGCAGTATGACGGGTGCGCCCAAAGTTAGCGCTATGCAACTGATGGAAAAGTACGAACGTACAAAGCGAGGGGTTTATTCGGGTGCGGTTGGTTATTTTAGCCCGAATGGAGACTTTGATTTTAATGTCATCATCCGCACCATACTCTATAACGCCAGCAACAAATACCTGTCATTCCAGGTAGGCAGTGCAATAACACATAGTGCCGACGCGGAACAGGAATATGAAGAATGCTTGTTAAAGGCCAAAGCGATATTGCAGATTTTAGGTCAGGCTTGAATTTTACCGGCTATCCCGATCACAACAGGATAAAAAAGGCAGATACAGTTTACCGTTTGTAGTATTTCATAGCTTCGGGCAGGTGCGCCTGGATATCTGCAACACGTTGCGCGTCAGATGGGTGATCGCTTAAAAAGGCCGGGGTTGCATTGCCTTGGTTTAGCTTGGTCATCCGTTGCCAAAAGCTGAGTGCTTCATTAGGGTCGTATCCGGCCATAGCCATAAATGTTAAACCTAACCTGTCGGCTTCCGACTCCTGGTTACGCGAATAGCTCAATAATACCAGGGGTGTACCTATACCATATAATTGATTGATGACGGTGCCTGTTTTGGTACTTGTGCCCGAACCAAGCAGTCCGCCAACACCTTGGGCTACCATTTGCTGCGAAATTCTTTCGGCGGCATGATGCGCAATGGCGTGGCCGATCTCGTGAGCCAAAACAGTTGCCAGTCCGGCGTCGGTTTGTGTAATCGGTAAAATACCCGAATACACAGCCACTTTACCACCGGGCATACACCAGGCGTTTACCTCTTTACTTTGTATTAAATTAAACTCCCATTGAAAGTTATATTGATCGCCATAGCCGTTATCTTTTAAATATTTTTCGATAGCTGTTGACAGGCGAAACCCAATGTTTTTAACCCGCTGGGCATCATTACCCCGTGTTATTACGGTCGTTTTTGGGTCTGATAATAACTGGGTGTAGCTTTGCGCTGCCGATTGGTTAACCTCAGCATCACTCACCGCGTTAAATTGTTTTCGGCCGGTAAGCGGGACTGTAGCACAGGAAAAAAGGACCGTTGAAAGTACAACTGTCAAGATCGTCTTTCTAAAATTCATATCAGGCTTCTTTTCGTTTAAACAGGTTTACTTTCGACTCACGTCCGTTCAGTAACCGTTCTACATTTTTTTGGTGGGTAACCAAAATGAGCACGCAAATGCACATCCCATAAATAATTACCGATTTGTTATGCGGCGGAAAAATAAACGTTACGCCAATAAGGTAACTAAAGCTGGCAATAATGGAGCTTAACGAAACATAACGGGTTATGCTGAGCACCACAATAAATATGGCTACGCACAACAATGCCGCATGAAAATGCACGGCGAGGATCATCCCAAATAAGGTTGCAACGCCTTTGCCACCCCTAAAACCTGCAAAAATGGGGAACAGGTGGCCCATTACCGCGGTAATGCCCAAAGCAAGCTGATAGTTGGTAAAATCGTTTGAGTGGGCTACGCCGGTAGTTGTTACGCCTATAAAATAAGCCAGGTTTGTAGCCCCAAAGCCTTTTAAAATATCGATAAGCATTACGGGTATACCCGCTTTTTTGCCCAACACCCTGAAGGTATTGGTAGCCCCCGCGTTGCCACTGCCGTATTCGCGAACATCAACTCCATAAAAAGCCTGTCCAATCCATACGGCCGTGGGTATTGATCCAAACAAATAGGCCAGTATGAGCGCTGAAATCGAATATATAGAGATCATCTCACTACAATTATACTAATTGCCCTTGTACTATTCAATATTATTTGTCGTTTATAGCTTTTAAACTCAGGTCGAGGCTTTTAACTGAATGTGTTAAAGCGCCTATCGAAATATAAGTAACCCCACATTCGGCGTAGCTACGAGCGTTTTGCTCGGTTATACCACCCGATGCTTCTGTAATGTAACGCCCGTTAATTTTTTGCACCGCGGTACGCAGGTCGGCAAGCGAAAAATTGTCAATCAATATGCGTTGTACGCCGCCGGTGTTCAAAACTTCGTCAAGTTCGGCCAGGTTACGCACCTCTATCTCTATCTCTAACGTTTTGCCATTTTTGGCTAAATACTGCCTGGCGTTGTTAATAGCGTTTACTATGCCGCCCGAATAATCCACATGGTTATCCTTGATCAATATCATGTCGTACAAACCAAACCGGTGGTTAACGCCACCGCCTATTTTTACCGCCCATTTTTCGAAATACCTAAAACCGGGTGTTGTTTTTCGGGTATCTAATACGTTTGTGTTTGTACCTTGCAGCAACTCAACAATATGATGGGTCTGGGTGGCGATTGCCGACATGCGTTGCATAATATTTAGCACCAGGCGCTCGGCTTTTAAAATGCTTTGCGATCTGCCTTCAACAGTTAAAACCACGTCACCTATACTAATTGGTGCACCGTCATTCAAGAAGATTTCTGTTTTAAGCGAGGGGTCTACAGTATCAAATACTTCGAGCACTGCATCAACACCGGCTAAAATGCCAGCTTCTTTTACCAATAATTTGGCTTTGCCTTGGGTATTCGCAGGGATGGTTGCTAACGAGGTGTGGTCGCCATCGCCAACATCTTCGGCCAGGCTGTTCACAATAAATTGGCGGATCAGGGATTTATCCAATGTGTAACTTTTAGCCAGCAAAAATAGCGAAATACTTTTAAAGCTATTTATCCTTTTCTTCTTCGATGCGAAGTTCAGTCAATTGATACGCCCCGTTGCTGGCCCGCAACGAAAATGAAGTACGGAAGTTACCGGTCTTACACGACAAAATAGCTACTGCAAAACGCAGATCGGGGTTGGAATCGACACGATGGATAACCTTAGCCGAGACCGGCGCATTATTGGTGAAGAATTTAGTAAGGATAACTTCGGCCTGCTCGCGCGAGTAGACGTTTTCGTCTTTTAGAACAGTTAATTCCACGCTTGGTGCAAATGTTTTAACCAGTTCGGTAAGGTTGCCTTGTTTAAGCAATGTAGCCGTTTTTTCAACCGGATCGGTTTTTGGCTGGTTTAAGCACCATCCAAAAATGAATATTAGGAAAAATGATTTCATATTAGCTAAATCCAATGTCAAAAAATTTGGCAAAAATGGTAACAGTCTCAAACCTCATAAATATAATAAAAAGTTCGCATATCAACCTATATTTGCAACGTGGAAAATTCAAACAAAAAAGTCGCTTTAATTATATTGGATGGCTGGGGATACGGCCGCAATGACAGATCGAATGCCATCTTAGCTGCCGATACACCTTTTTTTGATTCGATGCTTTTAAAGTATCCTAACTCCAAACTACAGGCATCGGGCACATCGGTAGGTTTACCTGCCGGGCAAATGGGCAACTCCGAAGTTGGGCACATGAACCTGGGTGCTGGCCGCGTAGTTTACCAGGAACTTGGCCGCATACACAAAGCTGTTGACGACCAGGAGTTTGATGAAAACCCAGTGATCAAAGACGCCTTTAACTACGCAAAAGAGAATAATAAGAACGTTCATTTCATCGGCCTGGTTTCTGACGGCGGCGTGCACTCGCACATTAAACACCTAAAAGGTCTATGCGATGTGGCCGGCCGGTTTAACCTGCCACATGTATATATCCATGCTTTTTTAGATGGCCGCGATACCGACCCGAACTTTGGTTTAAAATACATGGTTGACCTTGAGCATTACCTTGCCGGGACCAATGTTCAGATAGCATCTGCGATAGGGCGCTATTATGCCATGGACCGCGACAACCGCTGGGAACGGGTACGCAAAGCTTACGACCTGCTGGTTAATGGCGAAGGTGTACACGTACACGATATTAAAAAAGGCATCATTGAGTCGTATGCCAATGAGGTAAGCGACGAATTTGTATTACCGATAGTACGGGTAGACGAAAATGACCAGCCTATTGCTGTAATAAAAAACGGCGATGTAGTAATTTGCTTTAACTTTAGGACAGACCGTGGCCGCGAGATCACGGTGGCATTAACCCAAAAGTCTTTCCACGAACAAAACATGCACCCGCTCGACCTGCGGTATATCACGATGACCACTTACGACGAGACGTTCAAAAACGTGCAGTCGGTGTTTACCAAGGATGACCTGGCCAATACCATTGGCCAGGTTCTGGAACGGGCCGGTAAAACCCAGATACGCATTGCCGAAACAGAGAAATACCCGCACGTTACTTTCTTTTTTTCGGGCGGGCGCGAGAAGGAATTTGAGAACGAAAAACGGCTATTAATCCCGTCGCCTAAAGTAGCAACTTACGACCTTCAACCCGAAATGAGCGCGCAGGGCATAACCGATGCCATATTACCTGAACTTGAAAACCATTGGGCCGACTTTATATGCCTTAACTTTGCCAACACGGATATGGTAGGCCATACGGGAGACTTTAATGCAGTGATAAAGGCAGCCGAAACAGCCGACCGTTGTACACAGGCGGTTGTTGAAACGGGTATTGCCAACGGTTACTCATTTATTATTATTGCCGACCATGGTAACGCCGAGTTTATGATCAATGATGATGGATCGCCAAATACGGCACACACTACTAATTTGGTACCTTGTATACTGATAGACAACGAATTAAAGAGTATAAAAGATGGCAAATTAGGGGACATTGCCCCTACGATACTTAAAATGTTAGGCGTAGCCATACCTAAAGAAATGACAGGTGATGTATTGGTTTAAAACCACTAACTATACCGTATTATTGCTCTGCATGGTTTTGATGTATGGCTGCAAACCCGAAGCGAGGCAAAGCAACGGTACATTAAAGTATTTTGACATTACAGGTTATTTCAACGCCGAAACATTGCGGTTAACTGCGTTGAATAAGCCGGTTACTAAAACGGTGGCTTACAATAGCGTACCTGAAACTAAAATTGTTTTTATAAAGAACTGGCAGCGCGAACTGGCCTTATTTACATCATCGGATATTAATAAACCGGCGTGGAAAAGCAGTTACACCGTTCAAAAATATAGCGATTCGGTTGTTTACAGGGCTATCGATACCAACTTACACACAAGGCAAATAATTATTGTGACAAAGGCCAATAAAGTAAATTCGGTCAGCATCAGCAACTTTACCAAAAACATGCTGTATCAAACTAAGGAAGAGTTGAAGTACTACCCAGACTCGCTGTATTACATTGAAAAGCACCAGGCCGTGAAATTACTGGGCACCAATAATTATGGAATAATCGGCAGGTTCAAATAAAATTAGTGGTTTACGGCAGTAAGCTGTTGTTTTGAAACATCCAACAATGCCGCGAGGTCTTTACGGTCAGGGCTCTCGTTTAAAACTTTTTCCAGGTCGGTTACCGAAGCTTTGAGCGATTTGATGCCCCGGTTTTTGTCGTAAAAACGGGATGACTTTTGCAGTTTAAAAATACCGTATTCGCGGTAAAAAATGCCACGGTTCTGGTAAAACTTAATATCATTAGGGTCAATAGCGATGGCGTTGGTGAGGTCAACTATAGCTCCTAAAAGATCTTTTTCCTTATCTGCAGGCAAAATCTGGGGGTCGCGGGCAAGGTAGCTTTTTGATAGCGCCCTAAAATAATAGGCTGACTGATCGGTAGGTTTTATCTCGATGACTTTGGTATAAGTAGTAATCGACTTTTTATAATTCTGATCGTGATAGTACGAGTAACCTAACATCCAAAGGGCATTGGCATTGGTTGAATCAACTACGCAGGCTTTTTCCAGATGTGCAACAGCAGCTTTAAAATCTCCGTCTATCAATGCCTGCTGACCAAGTTTTACATATGCACTTTGGCCCATCAAGCTTTCGGCCGAGGACATGATCAGAAAAGTTATGATAACCGAAAGCTTCATTTGGAGGGGAAATCCATTTAAACTAATCAAGTAACCTTTAAATAACTGTTTTGTTTGCAATTTATTATAACCGCACCTGTCAATAATACAAATAGTTATCCACAAATCAATAGTTGCCGCAATGCAAAAATCTGCATTGCTGTAAAAATTTATTGGCGTAAGTTACTATTTTTCTGTAACTTAAATCGGGCAAAAAAGTAAATGCTACACATAGTCTTAAAAATATCGCAATTGCGGTAAGCTTGGCATAGCTCTTGAAACATATAACCAAACGCTAATATTGCGTTAATATTTAATTATACCGGCCCGTTTGTAAAACCCGGGCTGACAATTTGACGTTATTTATATATAGTTCCCCACTCCATGAGTTTTGATCCATTTGATTTTAGAAGCGCTTTACCGATAATAAACGAAGATTCAGAGTTTTTTCCACTGATGTCATCCGAGGATGAAGAGGAAATGAACAACGAAGAACTGCCTGAAGTTTTGTCAATACTGCCTTTACGTAATACCGTTTTGTTTCCGGGGGTGGTTATCCCTATCACGGTTGGCCGTGATAAATCCATCAAATTAATACGCGATGCCAACAAAGGCAACCGCATGATCGGGGTGGTTTCGCAACAGGATGTGGGGATTGAAGACCCTACTTTTGATCAGTTGAACCGCGTGGGCACTATCGCACTCATTATAAAAATGCTGCAAATGCCCGATGGTAACACCACCGTTATCCTGCAAGGTAAAAAGCGTTTTTTACTGAACGATGAGGTGCAAACCGACCCGTATATTAAAGCTACTATTTTACCCTTTCAGGAGATAAGGGCTAAAGAGGATAAAGAGTTTAAGGCCATGGTATCGTCGATAAAAGACATGGCCATGAGCATTATAGAACTCTCGCCGAATATACCCAGCGAAGCCGGCATAGCCATCCGCAATATTGGGAGCACATCTTTTTTGATCAACTTTATATCCAGCAACATGAACGCGGATATGCTGGCCAAACAGCATTTACTGGAGATCAACAACCTGCGCGACCGGGCGCGTAATGTGTTAGAGCATTTAACGGTTGAGATACAGATGCTGGAACTTAAAAACCAGATACAAACCAAGGTGCGTACCGATCTGGATAAACAGCAGCGCGATTATTTTTTAAACCAGCAGCTTAAAACCATACAGGAAGAATTGGGTGGCAACTCGCCCGACCTTGAAATTGATAACCTGCGTACCCGATCGCTGAAAAAGAAATGGGGCAAAGAGGTAGGCGAACATTTTAAAAAGGAGCTGGAAAAACTAACCCGCACCAATCCCGCTGCAGCGGATTACTCGGTACAGATCAATTACCTGGAACTGTTGTTAGACCTGCCCTGGAACGAGTTTACGAAAGATAACTTTGACTTAAAACGTGCCCAAAAAGTTTTGGATAAAGACCATTTTGGTTTAGATAAAGTTAAACAGCGTATTATTGAATACCTGGCTGTACTTAAACTAAAGCACAACATGAAAGCGCCCATCCTGTGTTTGGTTGGCCCTCCGGGGGTTGGTAAAACATCGTTAGGTAAATCAATAGCCAAAGCTTTGGGCCGCAAATATGTTCGCATGGCTTTGGGCGGCATACGCGATGAGGCCGAAATACGCGGCCACCGCAAAACCTATATCGGCGCTATGCCAGGGCGTGTTATCACCTCGTTAAAAAAAGCAGGCGCGGCCAACCCTGTATTTATTTTAGATGAGATAGATAAAGTTGGCAGCGATTTCCGCGGCGACCCGTCATCGGCATTGCTGGAGGTGTTAGACCCTGAACAGAACAGCACTTTTTATGATAATTATGTGGAGATGGACTTCGACTTATCGAACGTGATGTTTATCGCCACAGCCAACTCACTGAGCAGCATACAACCCGCCTTGTTAGACAGGATGGAGATCATAGAAGTAAACGGCTATACCATTGAAGAAAAGATAGAAATAGCCAAACAACACCTTGTACCTAAACAACGTGAAGCACATGGCTTAAAAACCAAGGATGTGACCTTTAAAAACACTGTGCTTGAAAAGGTTGTGGAAGATTATACCCGCGAGTCGGGCGTGCGGGCTTTGGAGAAAAAGATAGGATCACTGGTGCGCGGCATTGCCAAAAACATTGCCATGGAAGAGGAATACAACCCCGCCATCAGCAAAGAAGATATTGAACGCATTTTGGGCGCGCCCATATTTGATAAAGACCAATACGAAAACAACGATGTTGCAGGAGTAGTTACCGGCCTGGCCTGGACACAGGTTGGCGGCGATATCCTGTTCATCGAGGCGAGTTTGAGCGCCGGCAAAGGACGCTTAACGCTAACAGGCAGCCTTGGCGATGTGATGAAAGAATCGGCTACCATTGCTTTGGCCTACCTGCGTTCGCACGCGCAGCACTTTAAAATAGACCCACGCTTGTTTGACCAATGGGACATTCATATACACGTACCGGCAGGTGCTACGCCTAAAGACGGGCCATCGGCTGGCGTTACCATGTTAACCGCTTTAACATCGGCATTTACACAACGGAAAGTTAAACCTAACCTGGCCATGACCGGCGAGATAACCCTGCGAGGAAAAGTTTTGCCTGTTGGCGGGATAAAGGAAAAAATACTGGCTGCCAAAAGGGCCAATATTAAAGACATTATTCTGTGTAAATCAAACCAAAAGGATATTAACGAGATAAAAGGCGACTATATTAAAGATATGCGTTTCCATTACGTTACCGATATGCGCGAGGTTATCGACCTTGCTTTAATGGGCCAGTTAGTTAAGGACCCGCTCGACCTTACGGTTAAGCCTGATCTAAAACCAGTTTTGAACTGATATTAAATATCCGCTTAAAAAAGTTTATCTTCATGGCAAATCAACCTTATCAAGATGAACTATTTACGCAAATGCTTATTAATTACGCCGCTGCTGATGGTTTCGTTATTTAAGCAAAGCTGTGCACAAGTTGCAGCCCAAAACCTTTTTATAGAGGCCGGTGGCCCCGGCATTTTATTTTCGGTTAATTATGATACCCGTTTTACTGCAAAAAGGGATGGACTTGGTGCAAGACTGGGTTTCGGGTATTTTGGTTCGGCCGGCGATGGAATATTAACCATACCCGTACAACTTAATTTTTTGGAGGGTAGCAACGGAAACTATTTTGAAAGCGGCTTTGGTGCCACTTATGTCAAATTCGTTACATCAAACAACAATAGCTTTTTTTCAAACGCATCCGGTATACTTGGCATGGGTACCTTTGGTTACCGGTATCAATCCATAACATCGGGCGTAAATTTCAGGGCAAGCTACAATCCTGTTTTTACCAGTGACGGTTTTTTTCCGCTTTGGTTTGGCCTTAGCGTGGGTTATACCATAAAATAATCATTTTGGTAAAATTATCGCCGGGCTTTTATACTTTTGCCGGTCAATAACCAATTAATGAAACCTGCTTTTCTTTTTCTAACGCTCCTGCTTACCGGTTCTTTGCTTTTTGCACAAAACAAAAACTATAAAAACGAGATAGGTTTTCAAACAGATAACGATGGTTTTTTGGGAACAGGGTCGGATAGGTACTACACAGCAGGTAACTTTTTTTACTTTAACCATGCTTTAAAAGTTACCGATACAAGCCATCTGGCAAATAAAGTATTGGGATTTGAACTTGGCCAGAAGATATTTACCGCTCACTCGGGCGCTACTACCGACATTTATAATGTCGACCGGCCGTTTGCCGGTTTCCTCTATATTGGCGCCGGTTTAAACCTGCTCTACAAAAACGAAAGCAACCTTAAGCTACAGGTGCAAACTGGTTTTGTAGGGCCTCATGGTTACGGCATGGAAGTGCAGGACCTGATACACAAGGTATTTGGTTTTTATACCCCCAATGGCTGGCAATACCAGATACATGACGATTTTGAGGTTAATACCTCGGTACAATATAACCGGCTGTTATTACATGGCGATAATATTGATGTTAGTTTGAATAGTTACGCCAACGTGGGTACCGGTCAAACAGGCGCGGGCGCGGGTTTTATGCTCAGATTGGGCACCTTTAACCAATTGTTCAACTCTATATCCACAACAAGCTCAGTATCGGCAAACGGGAAATCAAGCCCTAACGAGGTGTTTTTGTATTACCAGCCTTTGGCAAATTTTGTGGCTTATAATGCGACCATACAAGGCAGCCTTTTTGAAAGCGCACCAGCCGTAAACGAAATTGAGAAATCTATAGAACCATTTGTTTTAAGGCAAAAAATAGGTGGGGCACTGGCATCCGGGCACTGGGTAGTTGACCTTGATGTAGTTATAGAAACAGAGGAAGCCAAACACATGCTTTACGACCAGCACCAATGGGGCTCGTTATCGGTATTGTACCGGTTCAACTAATTATACCTTTACAAAAAACCATCTGTCCGCCGGTTCATTTTTTTTAAGGATGCGCGCCGCTTATCATCGAGGCGGGCCGCTATTGATGCTTTTGAGGGTTTACTTTTTTTGCGCTTTTTTTGAACGTGCAGCGCTTTTGTTAAAATATCGGCCAGCTTATCCAAAGCTTTTTCTTTGTTGAGGTACTGGCTGCGCTCCTCATCACAAACTATTTGCAGCAAGCCGTCTTTATTAAGGCGTGATCGCAACTTATCCAGCATACGCTGCTTTTCTTCATCAGTAAAAAGATCACTCTCGTTTATCGAAAACAGCAATTCAACCTTACTCGAGACTTTGTTAACGTTTTGGCCTCCAGCCCCGCCGCTGCGCGAAGTTTTATACTGTACATTTCTTTGCAGATCGGCTTTAGTAAAGTTCATTTGATTTGTATCTTCGCTGTTGTATGAGTAATAATATCGTAGTGGCCATTGATGGCTATTCTTCGTGTGGCAAAAGTACCATCGCCAAAGCGTTAGCCAAACAACTTCACTTTATTTATATCGACAGCGGGGCTATGTACCGGGCTGTAACCCTTTATTTTTTGCGCAATAATATCGATTTAAAAGATCAGAAGCAAGTTGCGACCGCCCTGGACAACATACACCTTAACTTTCACTCGCGCGATTACCAGACGCATATTATGCTTAACGACGAAGAAGTATCGGACGAGATACGCCAGATGCCCGTATCGGAGAACGTAAGTTCGGTATCGGCCATTCACGCTGTACGCGTTGAAATGGTAAAACAGCAACAGCGCATGGGTAAGTCAAAGAACATTATTATGGATGGCCGCGATATTGGCACCGTAGTATTCCCCGATGCGCAGGTTAAATTGTTTATGACCGCCGACCCCCTGGTACGTGCCGAACGCCGTTTTAAAGAACTGACCGCCAAAAACCCCGACCTGACACTTGAGGAAGTTTTTGAAAATCTGGCCCATCGCGATTACGCGGATACTACCCGTGCCGAAAGTCCGCTTGTACGCGCCCATGACGCCATCATTTTGGATAATACCGAACTTACGCCGGAGGAGCAATTGCAGTTTGCGATAGATAAGATAACGCCATTTTTGAATAGTTAACGACAAAAGTATGCAATGAAACCTATACTGCTTATCATATTTCTGATGTTGGTGATTTGCACGAGCTTCGCGCAGATTAAAACAGTAGAATATTATAAAAGCGGGAAGATAAAAATCCAATGTTTTGTAAAAAACAACATCTACGACAGCACCTTTGTTGAGTACTATGAAAATGGCCAAAAAAAGTCGGAAGGTACTTTCAAAAAATGCACTTATAAAACATCTTCGACAATGATCGTACAAAGCACCTGTGGAGTTGGCAGTGATACTACAAAACCTTCGGAAGGCATTAAAAACGGGCTTTGGAAAACCTATTATGAAGACGGTAAGCTGAATTTAACGGGAAGCTATTTTTGCAATATTAGGGTTGGACAATGGTTGTCTTATGATGAGAAAGGCAAATTAGACGAGGACGAGTTTTACAATGCTGGCAAACTGATTCAAAAAAAGGAATACTACTCCAACGGTAATCTGGAATCATTTTTAACGAGAACACTCGAAACCATAAAAGAGAAAAAAGACAAACGTTACAAAAACGACAACTCTTATACCACCATCCATACCGATAACGTTTCCGAATATTACGAAACAGGTGAATTAAGCTGTGTAAAAACATTAAATAATGATGACGAACTCACAGGAAAATATACTGAATATTGGCCAAATGGGTTTGTCAAAGTCAGTGGAGAATACAAGGAAGATAAAAAGAACGGCACTTTTATTGAGTACTACGAAAATGGAAATACTAAATTTGAAGGTATAATAAAGGACGATGTGCCGCAGGACAAACAGTATTTCCTCAATCAACAGGGCAAGGTAATTAAAATTGAAACCTGGAAAAAAGGTGTATTAGTCAGTACCGAAATGAAAGACGGCAAATAGCGCTTTCAACCCTCTAACAGCCCGTGATTATCCTTTAAAGCTACGCCACTCAATTTGCGTTGTAGTGCCTGGGTGATCAAATAAAACAACTTATCGGCGGCAGCCGGAACAGCTAAACCATCGGGCCGGATATTGGAGATGCAGTTTCGGGCTTCATCGGTTAGGCCAACTTTAGGCTGGTAGGTTAAATAAGCGCTCATGCTATCGGGCGAGGTTAAACCGGGGCGCTCGCCTATCAGTATCACCGCCATTTGTGCTGCTAAAGTCTGCCCTATTTCGTCGGCTATAGCTACGCGCCCCTGCTCAACAATGCTTATGTTTAACGCGCCTATATTAGCGGCTACCAGTTTGGGTATTAGTAGTTGTAATAATTCCGCAGCATATTGGTTTACAGCTGTTGCTGAGAGGCCATCGGTAATAACCAGGGCTATGGTTACCGGTATTTGGTTTTGTAATAGCTGTGCCGATGGCTCATCCAACCGGCGGCCATAGTCGGGGCGGGTCAAATACTTTTCGCGGTGCGCTGCCCGGCTATGCAAGAGGTGTACCGGCAGGTTAAACTGTGCCATCCCATCGCGCAAAGCATCAACATCGAGCTTAGAATATACGGCATCGCGGGCGTGGGCGTGAGCCAGTTTAAACTCCAGCATTTGTTGCAGGGGGATGCTATCGCCCGTTCGGCCAATAGCAATGCGCGCAGCCGTAAAGCCACGGAGCGATGCCCATGCGTCAGGTGGTGTGTTACTTTGTTCGTGTTCTATTTTATCCATGCCGAACCGTATCCTTTTAGCAGCTTAGCCGGATCGTTATGATGGTTAAGCTGCCCGTCTTTATTATAAATACCCTGCCTGATGAGCCATTGCTCAAATTCGGGCGCGGGCTTTAAACCAAGTACCTTACGCAGGTACAGGGCATCGTGAAACGAGGTTGACTGATAATTCAACATAATATCATCCGACCCCGGTATCCCCATAATAAAATTACAACCGGCCACACCTAACAGCGTGAGCAGGTTATCCATATCGTCCTGATCGGCCTCGGCGTGGTTGGTGTAACACACATCCACGCCCATAGGCAGGCCCAAAAGTTTACCGCAAAAATGGTCCTCTAAAGCGGCGCGGATAATTTGCTTGCCATCGTACAGGTATTCAGGCCCGATAAAACCTACAACCGTATTTACCAGCAACGGATTGAATTTGCGGGCTACGGCATAGGCACGTGCCTCGCAGGTTTGCTGATCGACGCCATGATGCGCGTTGGCCGATAGGCTGCTCCCCTGCCCTGTTTCAAAATACATCACGTTATTACCAACAGTACCACGTTTCAGCGAAAGCGCGGCATCATAAGCCTCCTCAAGCACATTAAGGTTAACCCCAAAGCTGGTATTGGTTTGCTGGGTGCCCCCGATGGATTGAAAGGGCAGGTCGACCGGTGCGCCCTGGTTAATGAGGCCAATGGTGGTGGTAATATGGCACAATACACAGGATTGCGTGGGGATATCAAATTGCTGCCTTAAATAATCTATCAAATTTAACAAAGCGTTAACTGCTGACGGGCTATCGCTTGCCGGGTTTATGCCAATAACGGCATCGCCGCTGCCGTACAACAGGCCATCAATAATGCTGGCGGTAATGCCTTTTACATCGTCGGTTGGGTGGTTGGGTTGCAGGCGGGTGCTAAAATGGCCTTTTAGTCCGATGGTATTGCGGAAGCGGGTAACCACTTCACATTTGCGGGCAACGGCTACCAGGTCCTGGTTGCGCATTAGTTTGGATACGGCAGCTACCATTTCGGGCGTAAAACCCGGAGCGAGTTTTTGCAATACAAATCCGTCAACATCGTCGGACAGCAACCAATCGCGCAAGCCGCCAACGGTTAAATGGCTGATCACATCAAAAGCTCTTGCATCGTGGGTATCTATAATGAGCCGGGTTACTTCGTCGCTCTCGTAAGGGATAATGGCCTCGTTTAAAAACGTTTTCAGCGGCACATCCGCCAGGGTGATCTGCGCGGCTATGCGTTCTTCGTAGTTGTCGGCATTCAATCCCGCAAGGGCATCACCTGAGCGGTATGGCGATGCTTTACCAAGCAAAATCCGCAGATCATCAAACCTGTAAACTTTACCCCGAATGGTGTGCCGGTAAGCCATAGTTTATGATGCCTGGTTGGGTTTGGTTAGCAATAAATCTTCGGGGATACCGTCGGTATGTTTGCCTAACAATTTGAAAAGCAGTACGGTTACTATCAACCCGGCAAAAAACACCAAACCAAGAATGGGGTTAAACCAGATGATGGCAAAAATACTAATAGCGGATATTAATAAGGCTATAGCAGGGAACACCGGGTAAAACGGCGATACAAAAGGCCGCTCCAGATCTGGCTCCTTAATGCGCAGCATAAACAGGCTGACCATACTGACCATATACATGAGCACCGCGCCCAGGGCGGATAGGATAATGATATAATCGACCTTAACTTCGACCATGATGATACAGCCCAATACGCCACCCAAAATGACCGACCAATGTGGGGTGTTGAATTTTTTGTTGACGATGGCCAGGAAACCGGGCAGGTAGCCGCTGCGGGCCATGGCAAATATCTGCCTTGAATAGGCCAGTATAGTGCCGTGAAAAGATGCGATCAAACCAAACAGGCCAATACCCGCAAATACTTTGGTGAGCCCGTTGGTTTTGCCCAATACCATACCAATGGCTTCGGGCAGCGGGTAGGCAATGTCGCTCAGCTTATGCCAGTTGGTAATGCCGCCTGTAACGATCATTACGCCCAAGGCAAGTATGATGAGGGTTGCCAAGCCTGAGATGTAACCCTTGGCGATATCTTTTTTAGGGTCGCGCACTTCTTCGGCAACCATGGCTACGCCTTCGATGGCAAGGTAAAACCAGATGGCAAAAGGCAGAGCTGCAAATACGCCGCTCCAGCCAAAAGGCATAGCGTCAGCAAAAAAGTGTTGCATTTTAAACGACGGGCCTATCACGCCCATAAATAAGAGCAGCTCGGCTACAGCCAAAACAGCCATCAGGATAGAAAACACCGCCGACTCTTTAACACCCCATATGTTGATGGCCATAAAAATGGCATAAAATACCAATGCCGAAAATACCTGCCCCACATCGGGATATAAAAAGTGGATATAGCTACCCAGGGCAACAGCAATTGCGGGTGTGGCTAACAAAAAATCGATGAGGGTGGCGTAGCCTGCTATCAGGCCGCCAATAGGGCCAATGGCGCGGTAAGCATAGGCAAAAGCACCGCCTGCATGAGGTATACTGGTAGTGAGCTCGGTATAGCTAAACACAAAAGTAATGTACATTATGGTGATGATGATCGTCGCGATAAGCATACCTACTGTGCCCGCCACGCCCCACCCGTAGTTCCAGCCGAAGTACTCGCCCGAGATGACCAGGCTGACGCCGATGCCCCACAGGTGAACGGGCTTTAAGACCTTTTTGAGGTGTACTGAAACATCGGGCATCCTTTTGTTGTATTTATGCGTAATAAACACGTTCAAGATAATAAAAAAGCGGCGCAATACAAACCCGGTGGATAATTATTATCAAACCATTTTTATGTTATGACATATTATTTTGTAATTTACAACGTTCAATATATGCGTTACATCGCCTGTTTATGAAATACTTTTTTGCATCCCTCGCGCTCTGCTTTGTTAGCATGGGGGTTTGGGCCCATAATATTGATACGGTAAGCATTTGCGGACATAAGCTGGAAATACCGGCCGAGTTAAAACTCACCAAAAAGCACGAACTTACCGGCGCCGGGTACTCGTTAAACTGGGAGTACGTCAGCAAAAAAGATCTCGAAAACCTGCCTGAAAAAACGATCGCATCCTTCAATAAAAACCTGAAGAACGTTACCCAGCTATACCTGCTCGCCTACTTTTTATATGAACCGTGTAAAGCTTATGGTTTTACTTATGATGATGAGGCCGGTAACCGTGCAGGCGAACTGGTTATATTTGCAGAAGTAAATAACCAGCCTGTATATGTACAGGTTAAATTAACATCCACCGTATTTGAGAACGAACAACTGCCTGTTTTTATAAACCGGTTAATTGTATTGGGCAAATAAAACATGAATATACTTTGCCGCTTTAAACTAATGTTTTGCCTGCTTGCCTTTGTTTACATGGCAAGTGTGCAAACAGCGCGCGCACAAAGTGTATCAAACGCGGGCACGGAATTTTGGTCGGTATTCCCTACACATATACCCAGCGGCAGCTCATTGGCAGCTAACAGTATATTTATAACGAGCGCACAGGCGTCATCGGGGGTGGTTACGGCAGGTACGTTTTCGCAAAAGTTCAGTGTTACGCCAAATACGGTGGTTGAAGTTCAGGTACCGCGTGCCAATGCTTATATTAATGATTTTGAGGGCAATAAGGTACTGAGCAACCGCGCAATACATATATTGGTTGATACCGGAAAACCTAAGGTTGAAGTATACAGCCATATTTGGGCGGGGCAACGGTCGGCGGCGTCGCTTATCCTGCCAAAGGAAGCGCTTAGCCAAAAGTACTTCAGCATGAATTTCCAGGAGAACCAGGGCGAAGGCCAAAATTTTATTGTGGTAGTGGCCACCGAAGCCAATACCAAAATACACATCAAAAAGGGGAACACAGAACTGGTGGCTGGTGGCGTTACCTTAACCAATGTGAACGATGTTTACGAGTACCTGGTTAACGGCGACCTTACGGGGACATCGGTAACGGTCGACACAGTTACGTCGGGCTGTAAACGCTTCGCCATGTTTTCGGGTAACTCTACGGTACAGATCACTACACCTGGGTGCGACCCGGGCTCGCAGGACCCGCTTTTTCAGCAATGTTACCCTATTGAGAGTTGGGGCGTGCATTATGGCTTTGTACCGTTCAGCATGGTGAGCCCAAATTTTAGAACAGCCGTGCGCACGGCAGGGCAATATGCAAGGGTATTAGCTGCCAATAACAACACGGTGGTAAACGTTAATGGGGTGAAGGTAGCTACGCTTAATGCCGGTGAGTTTTATACCACCCCAACCGCTTTAACGCAGGCATCGTACATCACTGGGTCAAAGCCTATCAGCGTAGCACAATACGCGCTAACGCAGGCCTGTGCCAATTTGCAGTTCGGTACAGCGGTATACAGCGACCCGGATATGGTTATCCTCAACCCTATCGAATACAACATCAAAAACATCACGGTTTTTTCGTCGACGCGGCAGGCTATTTTAGAGGAGTATATCAACGTGCTGATCAAAACGGCATCGGCACCCAGTTTCAAGATCAACAACGCGGCACCCCAGGGGGTGTTTGTGCCCATGACCAATTTGCCGGGTTACTCGTATATGCAGCTCGACCTCACCAAACTAAATACGGGCGGTGTAAGCAGCTTTAACCTCTCGGCCGATGATGGCTTTAACGCTATTGCTTATGGCTTTGGCAATGTGGAATCGTACTCGTACTCGGCAGGTACAAATCTGGCATCAAACCAAACGGTGAGCACCATTAAGGCATCTAACGGTTTGGTTATTGATTCGGCCTGTGTTAACGATAATTTCTTTTTCAAGCTGTCATTACCTTTCCAGTCGCCGCAGATAATCTGGCAAATGGACCCGACCGAGACACCCACCGTACAAAACAACCCGACAGCAGTAGTTGATACCACCAATGGTATAACGACCTATTTGTATACGCTATTTAAAACCCCTGCCTACAATATCTCCGGTTTACATACTTACAAAATATTGGCGCAGTACCCGGCGTCGTTAAGCGGGTGCAGTACCGGTCAACAGGAGATCGATGGGTCGTTTTATGTGGTGCCACTGCCCGTTGCCAATTTTACCGCAACACCCGAGACCTGCCCTAACACAATTGACTTTACCGACAAAACCTCCAGTTCGGTAGGCACGGTAGCAAAGTGGGCCTGGGATTTTGGCGACCCGACGAGCCCCGCAAATACTTCGAACCTGCAAAACCCGATACATACTTACAGCAATATTGGAACCTATTATGCCAAGCTAACGGTAACATCGTCGGCGGGCTGCCAGTCGGTAAAAACGGATACACTGCAGATATCACAAAGTCTCGCGCTCGATTTTACTGCTACAAGTCCCGATTGCTCGGGACAGGTGGTTACTTTTACCGATAAGAGTGTGGTAACCGGTTTTGTAATTGCTACCCGCAAATGGGATTTTGGTGATGGCAATACGCTATCCACTACCAACACTACGGTACAAAACACCTACAAAAGCCCCGGTACCTACAAGGTAAAATTACTTTTGATAAGTACCACCGGCTGCCAGAGCGATACGCTGATCAAACAAATAACGGTTAACCCAAGCCCTATTGCTAATTTTAACATACCGGGCGTTTGTATTACCGATGCCGCAGCGCAGTTCAACGATAGGTCGACAATGTCCGACGGGTCGAATACAACGCTTACTTACAAATGGAACTTTGGCGATCCTAATGCCAGTGTTGCCGCCAATACATCGACCCTGCAAAACCCATCACACCATTACACGCAACAGGGCCTGTATACGGCTACCTTAACGGTGACCACGCCCACTGGTTGCGCCGACTCGCTCAAGACCTCGTTCTTTGTAAACGGAGCTACGCCTAAAGCCGGGTTCAACATTGGCAATGGCGGTGTTGTTTGCAGCGGGCAGCCTGTTATTGTGAACAATACCGCTACGGTTGATTTTGGCATCATTACCAAACTTGAATACTATTTTGACGCCGTTGGCCAACCAACTACCAAGATCACCATTGATACGCCAAAGGCAGGCGTACCGTATCTGTATACTTACCCGGTTTTCAGGCGTTTGCCAGATACCAAGACCTATACCATCAAGCAAGTTGCTTATTCGGGCGGTGTATGCTCCGATGTTACCACGCAACAGGTAACCATAGCGGCCATCCCACTGGTGCAGTTTACGGCGCTAAACAAGGTTTGTTTATTGGACGCACCGTTGCAGTTAACGCAAGGATCTGAAACTACGGGCATTGCCGGAACAGGTACTTACTCGGGTGCGGGCGTAACCCCAGCCGGGGTATTTACACCTTCGGTAGCGGGGACGGGCAGCCACCTGATCACCTATAAATTCACATCGGCAAACGGCTGTGCCGACTCGCTTACGCAAAGCATCAATGTAATTGCCAACCCAACCGTTTACGCCGGCGGTACCTTATACCTTTTGCAGGGACGCAGCATCGTGTTGAAACCAACGGTAACAGGCTCGAACCTGACGTATTCATGGTCGCCGGCAACCGGCCTTAACCGCACCAACGTACTTAACCCAGTAGCTACACCTTTAGATAACATTACCTACACCATCACCGTTGCCGATGATGTATGCTCAAACCAGGACACAGTGCATATTGTTGTGCTTAAACCGCCAATTATCCCCAATACTTTTACGCCCAATGCCGATGGCGTTAACGATGTTTGGAACATTAAATACCTGGGCGACTATCCGGGTGCTATCATCCAGATATTTAACCGCTACGGTAAGGAACTGTACTACTCCGTAGGCTACGGTAAGCCGTGGGATGCTACCTATGCCGGTAAGCCTGTACCCGAAGGAACGTACTATTATAAGATAGACCCTAAGAACGGGCAGCGCACCTTTGCGGGGTCGGTTACGGTGATCAGATAGGCTTTTAGACCATGGTCGATGGACGATGGTCCATAGCCAAAATTCGGTGACTTTACATCCCAAAAATCTATGGACTATGAACCATCTGCCAGCTTCACCGCATTCACGCCAAAGCGGTTTAAAAACTCCACGCCCTCGTCGAACGGGAGGCCTTTGTACTCGGCGTACGATCTTTGAAAATACACCTGTTTTATCCCTGCCGAAAATATCAACCTCGCGCAAGCCAGGCATGGCGATAGCGTAGTATAGAGCGTCGCGCCTTCCAGCTTTGTACCGTTTTTAACGGCATACAATATGGCGTTCTCTTCGGCGTGCAGGGCTAATGAACAGCTGCCTTTAACATCGCGGGCGCATCCGGTTTGCGGCCATTCCTCATCGCAGTTATGCGTGCCGGCGGGCGGGCCGTTATACCCTATCGATATGATGCGGGTATCCTTAGCTAAAACAGCGCCAACCTGTGCTTTTACGCAATGCGAGCGCTTGGCCAGGTCGAGCGCGAGGTTCATAAAAATATCGTCGAAACGGGGTTTGTTCATCATCGGTATTAATGGGCACCTTTTACTTCAACGGCGTCAAAATCGATGCCCTGTTGTTTTAAAACCAATTTAGCTTTGATGGCGTAGAAGGCCAGGTATGCAAAACAAGCCACGCCCACCAGGTACGACCATTGAATACCCAAAAACTTATCGGCAGCCAAATACCCTTGCAATAAACTAATAAAGCCCCCGCCCATGATCATCATGATCAAAAAGCTGGACCCTTCATTAGTGTGTTTACCCAGTCCGGCAATAGCCAAAGTATAAATACAAGGCCAAAGTGTTGAGCAGAACAACCCCACGCTAATGAAAGCGAAAGCACTCACCATACCGGTTGTTAACATGCCAATAAACAAGGCTGTGATACCGAGCGTAGAGAATATGAGAAGTTGCCTTGCCGGGTTGCCTTTGCTGGCCAGTGCCGCTACGATCAGCACCACGATGCAAACTGCATAAACATAAAAGGGTGTAACGTCGCGGTTAAATATCTTATTAACGCCCAGGAAGAGCGCAAACGCGAGATACGGAACGATCACGCTTAAAACTTTTTTCGCACCCTCCGACACGTTGAACGCCCCTACCGAGTTTGCCCAGCGGCCAACCATTAAACTTGCCCAGTATAAGGATATGAATGGCGCGATATCGCCCGTGGCCGTATGCAGTTTTTGACGCATATACTCGGGCAGGTTACTGGCCGTTGATACCTCAACACCCACGTATACAAAAATGCCGATCATGCCCAAAACCAGTTGCGTATAGCCCAGGGCCGAATTCTCCGTCGTCGATCCAGCGTTTGATACATCTGTAGGCGAACCGATAACTTCGGGTTCAAGGTCGATCTTATCAGGTATGGACGAAAATTTAAAAATGAACGCGAACAGAATAAAAACCGCGCCCAGGATGAGGTATGGGGTTTTTACCGCGCTAATGCTTGCCACGTTTGTTTGGCCGATGACGATCTGGCCGAAAATAGCCAGACTAACCAGCACAGGGCCGATCGTAGTACCTACGTTGTTTACACCACCGGCCAGACTAAGCCGTTGCGAGCCTGTTTTAGGATCGCCCAATATGATAGCCAGTGGATTGGCCGCCGTTTGCTGTAATGAAAAGCCCAAGCCGACGATGAACAAGCCTGTTATTACTAAAAAGAACGAGGAGGTTTCGGCAGCCGGATAAAATAACAAAGTACCGATGGCCGAAATAACCAAACCCAAAGCTATTCCGTTACGATAGCCCATCCGGTTAATGATATCGCCGCCACTAACTTTAGACACCACATAATAGATAATAGATCCAACGGTATAGGCAACATAAAACGCGAATGATATCATTTGCGATTGCCACTGCTCCAGGTTTAATTTCTCTTTAAATACCGGGATAAGGATATCGTTACTTGCGGCAACAAACCCCCAAAAAAAGAATACGGTGATTAAAGTATACAGCGCCGAGCCGTAGTTTTTAGTGCTATTTTTTTCCATGAATAAACGTATTGGTGTTGGTTAGTGTACTTTGATACGCCATAAACTTAAATTAAATTTTATAATTATCTAACTTTAAATTTTAAAACCTTTACCGCAAATTTTCTTTTGATTTAATATAAAGTTGCATATTCGCATTAATTGATCACAAGGCTATAATTAATGATAGAAGCCATTATTACTGGCATTGGGTTTGGGTTGGTACTGTCGGTACTTACAGGCCCGGTGTTTTTCGCTCTGATTAAAACCAGCATTGAAAAAGGCTTTCACGCGGGCGTAGCTATGGCCTTAGGCGTGGTAACCAGCGATATGGTTTTTATCGGCGGCATCCTGTTTGGCTCGCAACTGGTCGATTTTAAGATCAACACCACCATACTGGGTATTGTAGGCAGCAGCATACTCTTTATCATCGGCATTTACTATATTTTTAAAAAGGCCGATATCAATTACACCACCACTCCCGCAAAGGCCAACCGCGCGGGCTTTTTTTTAAAGGGTTTTTTGATGTGTATTTTTAACCCTACCCTGCTCTTCCACTGGGTAACGGTTATTGGCGCGGCCAGTACCCTTTACCATTACGATGTACCGCACCGCCAGACCAAAATAGCGGTGATGTTTATTACCATTCTGGCCGTTCAGTTCTCGCTGGATACCACCAAGGCTTTTTTTGCCAACAAACTACGCGATAAGATATCGGAAAAATCCGTTCACCGTTTAAACCAGGTGGCAGGCATTGCGCTTATTATCGCCGCTTTGGTTTTGGTGGATAAGCTGATAACGCATGTGGTTTTCTCGAGTTAGCTCTTAGTTATTGAGTTATTAGGTTATTGCATTACTGCTACTCGCAACTGCCACTCAAAGGCATCGGTATTCTTCGGTATTTTTCACAGGTTTTTTCATCATATCTTTCTTAAATCACCGTGAAGGCTGTTTTTCAATTTTTAAGCGTAAAAAACACATCGGTATTCTTCGGTATCTCATCGGTATACCGATGTTTTGGTTGTCCCCGCTTTTAATGATTGATGAACAAAAACCGCATCGCGCGGATACGTACAATATAGTGAAAATTGTTGGAAAATGCAAGGAATATTCCCGATATTGATTAAGTATTAGGTGACCCGGAGCATGTCTGATTTGCGATAAACATATAATAAATGAAAATCTCGAAGCTGCGATGGGGTTGGTATATGCTAATGGTCACGGGTATAAACCTGTTTATCCTAATTACCTCCTGGTCATTTAATTTTTACTTCGGCAAAGGAGAACCCATATTTCTGGCCTTATTGGGTGTCGAATTTGTATTTGGGACTTTGGGCAGTATCATTTCCGATCTCACAAACAAAGATACGGGACATACTATTTATCGCGTATCAATCGGCGCAGCCGTGGGTGCTATATTCACCTGTTTACTGGCCATTTTCATGCTCTTTATCTTTGGCCTTTCTACTGGCGGATGGTAGAACAAGGGTAGCCCCTACAGGGCACATAAAACTTGTAAATTATTTTTCTACAAACAGGTAGTCCCTACGGGACATATCGGTGAAGTTCAGTATTTCTGCTGTCCACACACATTTTTTAGACGGCAGGGTTACCCCGGTCTATGGACCATCGACTATGGACTTACTCACCACTCACTATTCACCACTCAAAACCCTACATATACGCCCGCTGGTTCTTCCCTTCCATCCAGTTTACAAAGGCGCGGTTCACTACTTTGTTGCCGCCTGGGGTTGGGTAATCGCCGCTAAAGTACCAGTCGCCTTTATGGTCGGGACAGGCAATGTGCAGGTTCTCTAAGGTTTGGTATATCACCTGTACTTTGGCTTTTATTTCCTTTGGCGTGATGATCTGGGCTATGCGCTCGGATATCTCATCGTCGGTAAAGGGCGCGTATATCTCTTTCACATAGTTCTCCACTTCTTCTTTTGGCAGTTTGGAGCTATTCTTGCACTTTTCGTAAACGTCGACTATGACCTGGTAACGGCCGCTCTCTTTTAACAGACTTATCGCTGCCTCAAAGGCCACAAACTCGCCCATGCGGCTCATATCTATACCATAACAATCTGGGTAGCGTATCTGCGGTGCCGATGATACCACCACGATCTTTTTAGGTTTGAGGCGGTCTAATATCTTTAAAATGCTTTGTTTTAAGGTGGTACCGCGTACTATCGAATCGTCCAGCGCCACCAGGGTATCGTTACCGTCTTTCACAATGCCGTAGGTGGTATCGTAAACATGGGCAACCATCTCGCTGCGGTCGGCATCCTGGGTAATAAAGGTGCGCAGCTTAACATCCTTAATGGCTATCTTTTCGATGCGCGGCGCCATAGCCAAAACCTCTGTCAGCTCGGCATCAGTTATCTTTTCGGCGCGCTTTAGCAGGATATCACGCTGGCATTGTTTAATGTGTTTGTGGATGCCCTCAACCAAACCATAATAGGCTATTTCGGCCGTGTTGGGGATGTACGAGAACACGGTGTTCTGCATATCGTTATCCACAGCTTTCAGTATCTGCGGACAAAGCAAACGGCCTAATTGCTTACGCTCGCGGTAGATTGACGCGTCGCTTCCGCGCGAAAAGTAAATGCGTTCGAACGAACAGGCCTTTTTCTCAACAGGCTCGCTAAACTCTTCTTCGGTTATCTTACCGTTCTTTTTTACGATTAGGGCATGGCCGGGTTTTACCTCGCGGATATCGTCGATATGGATATTAAAGGCCGTTTGTATGGCCGGGCGCTCCGAAGCGGCAACCACCACTTCGTCGTTATAATAATAAAAAGCAGGGCGTATACCTGCCGGGTCGCGCATAATAAACGCATCGCCATGGCCAAATATGCCCGATATGGTATACCCGCCATCCCAGTTCTTAGCCGATTTCTTTAAGATCTTGGCCACATCAAGGTCGTTAGCTATCAGTCGGCTTATCTCGGCGTTATCGTCCAGGCCTTCACGTTTGTATTGGTCGAACAAGCCTTGTACCTCGCTATCCAAAAAGTGGCCTATTTTTTCTAATACGGTTACGGTATCGGCTTTTTCTTTAGGGTGCTGACCAAGGTCGTACAGTTGTTGCAGCAGCTCGTCAACATTGGTCATGTTAAAGTTACCGGCAATAACCAGGTTACGCGTCATCCAGTTATTTTGGCGCAAAAAAGGGTGGCAGTTTTCCACGCTGTTTTTACCGTGTGTACCATAACGCAAATGGCCCAATAAAACTTCGCCGGTAAAACTAACGTTGTTTTTGAGCCATTCAGCATCAGCCATTTTTTCGGGCTGCTCTTTTTGTATCTCTGCAAACTTTTTCTGGATGTATTCGAATATATCCGCCACAGCGTTCGAGGTCATTGACCGGTGGCGGCTGATGTAGCGCTTGCCCGGTTCAATATTGAGCTTGATGGTTGCTACCCCTGCCCCGTCCTGCCCACGGTTGTGCTGTTTTTCCATCAGCAGGTACAGCTTATTGAGGCCGTAAAGTGCAGTGCCGTATTTTTTTTGGTAGTATGACAGTGGCTTTAAAAGACGAATAAATGCAATGCCGCATTCGTGTTTTATGGGTTCGCTCATGTTGGATATTAAGCACGCAAAGTTAGTGCTTTATTATCAAATTGTAAAGACAGGATTTACTTTAAAACCGTTAAAATGATTGTAATTTGACGGTTTTTGACGAAATGACAATTCTTTAGAAAGAGCAAGGGTT
>JACXTT010001003.1_pt1 | contig 48264 bp, 46 predicted proteins | sample 9270951 | NCBI WGS metagenome assembly JACXTT01 (sample SAMN15532306, study PRJNA645909) | rock metagenome | isolation source: weathered quartz diorite | place: Puerto Rico | collected 2017-06-21 | reverse complement strand
GCCTGGCTACGGCCGCGGCCGCCGCCCTGCCCCTGCCCATTGCCGCCGCGGGCCTGGCGGCCCTTCTGGATCGGCTCGGCCTTGATGCTCGGATCCACCTCAAACCCCGGCAGCACGGTCTGTTCGAGCTGGCGCTTGATCAGCCGCTCGATGTCGCGCAAGAGACCATGCTCGTCCACGCAGACCAGCGAGATGGCCTCGCCCTCGGCACCCGCGCGGCCGGTACGGCCGATGCGGTGCACATAGTCTTCCGGCACGTTCGGCAGGTCGAAGTTGACGACGTGCGGCAACTGGTCGATGTCGATGCCGCGCGCGGCGATGTCGGTCGCCACCAGGAGGCGCAGCGTGCCCGCCTTGAACTCGGAGAGCGCGCGCGTGCGTGCCGACTGGCTCTTGTTGCCGTGAATCGCCAGCGCGGACAACCCTTCCTTGGTCAACTGCTCGGCCAGCCGGTTGGCGCCGTGCTTGGTGCGCGTGAAGACCAGCACCTGGTGCCAGTCGTGCTCACGCACCAGCTGGGCCAGCAGTTCGCGCTTGCGTTCGCGGTCGACCGGGTAGACGCGCTGCGCCACCGTTTCGGCGGTCGTGTTGCGGCGCGCGACCTCGATCGAGGCCGGGTTGTTCAGCAAGCGGTCGGCCAGCGCGCGGATGTCGTCGGAGAACGTGGCCGAGAACAGCAGGTTCTGGCGCTTGGCCGGCAGGATGTTGAGGATCTTGCGGATGTCGTGGATGAAGCCCATGTCGAGCATGCGGTCGGCTTCGTCCAGCACCAGCATCTCGATCTGCGACAGGTCGATGGTGCGCTGGGAAACGTGGTCGAGCAGACGGCCCGGCGTGGCCACGACAATATCCACGCCGCGCTTGAGCTGCTCGATCTGCGGATTGATGCCGACACCGCCGAACATCACCATCGAGCGCAGCTTGAGGTACTTGCCGTAGTTACGCACGCTTTCCTCGACCTGCGCGGCAAGCTCGCGCGTCGGGGTCAGCACCAGTGCCCGCACCGCCGGGCGTGGGCCGCGCTGGCCTGCGGGCGCGGACTCGGCCAGCAGTTGCAGCATGGGCAACGTGAAGCCGGCGGTCTTGCCGGTGCCGGTCTGGGCGCCGGCGAGCAGGTCACCACCTTTAAGAATGGCAGGAATGGCCTGCGCTTGAATGGGAGTCGGCGTGGTGTAGCCCTGTTCGGCCACGGCACGTGCGAGCTTGTCGGAAAGCCCTAGTTCGGAAAAAGACATGAAATGACGCTTCGGCCACCCGTCGCGCACATGGCGCGCCAATCGCTGGGCGGCGTGGGTAAGGAAACCGGCCGTGCGGCCGGCGAAGCGGGGCGACTGCTCCCCGCCATCTGTCAGGAAAGGCCCGTAGTGTACCAGCCCGCGCCAGGAACGCATTTCATAAAGAGCAAGGCTCTCGGAAGACCCTCGGGATCGTGTGGCGCTGCGCTATCATGGCTGCCACGTCCTCGCGCCCCCGCACGAAGTACCGCCCGCCAGCCCGGATGCCTCGCCATGCGCTTCAGGTTTATCGAAGACCAGGAAGTCACCCTCTTCGCCGCCATTCCCGTCGGCATCGTGGCCGCCATTGCCACGACGCTGTTCAAGGCCGCACTGGAAGCCGGCGGCCTCGTCCTGTTCGACAGCCGCGCCGACATCGTCGTGGCCTTCGCCTGCCTGGCGCTCGCCTGGCGCGTCGTGATCCCCGCGCTTGGCGGCGCACTGGCGGGCCTGCTGCTCGCGGCGGCCAACCGGCTCGCCGCCGCGCGGCCGGGGCCGACCGACTATATGGAAGCCATCGCGCACGGCACCGGCGTGCTGCCGGTACGCATCACGCTGTTGCGCTCGCTGTCGTCGTTCTGCTCGATCGTCAGTGGCAGCTCGGTGGGCAAGGAAGGCGCAATGATCCAGTTGGCAGCGCTGTGCGGGTCGCGCTTTCCCCTGCGCCGTGCCGACGCGCCCGGCGGCGGTGACAACAACATGCGCCGCATGCTGACCGCCTGCGGCGCGGCCGCCGGGCTGGCCACCGTGTACCACACGCCGTTGTCAGCGGCAGTCTTCGTCGCTGAAGTTGTGTTTGGTGCACTTGCCGTCCAGCGACTGATGCCCTTGTTCCTGGCCTCGGTGGCCGGTGCGATGGTCAGCCAGTGGCATGGCGGCCTGCAGCCGCTCTACCCGGGGCTGGAGGTGGCACCCGACTTGCGGCCGCAACTGCTGCTCGCCGCCGCAGCGCTCGGGGTGGTGGCCGGCGCGGCCGGCGCCCTGTTCACCCGCGCCGCGACGCAGGCCCGTGGCGGCTTCGCCCGCCTGCCGGGCGGCCCGGTGGCACGCATGGCCGCCGGTGGCGCGCTGGTCGGCTTGCTGGCGATGGTCGTGCCGGAGGTCGTCGGCAACGGCTTCTCCACGATCCAGGCCATCCTGCTGCAACATCCACTCAGCGTGCCAGTGGCCGGCGTGCTGCTGGCCAAGCTGGCGGCGACCGTGGCCAGCATCGGTTCCGGCGCGGTCGGGGGCGTGTTCACGCCTTCGCTGTTTATCGGCGCGGCGCTTGGGCAGGTGCTGGCGTCGTGGGTGCCGCTGGGCGCGGCATCACCGGTGCTGCCACTGGTCGGCATGAGCGCGTTCCTGGCCGCCACCAGCCAGGCGCCGCTGATGTCGGTGTTGATGGTGTTCGAGATGACGCTGGCGCCGGCGCTGCTGCTGCCCGCCATGGTCGGCTCGGTGGCGGCGTACTACACGGCATCGCGCTGTCGGACGCTGTCGCTCTATAGCGTCGTGACCGAACGCGCGCGCGCCGACGCGGCCGCCGAGCGGGCGCGCGCCATGCGGCTCGACGGCCTGTGCGACCCGACCGACACGGTCATCGGGCCGCACGCCTCCGTGGCCGCCGCCGCCGACAAGTTCGCGGAGACCGGCACGCGCTACCTGTACCTGGTGACGCCGGAGGGCGGGCTGGTGGGCGCGGTGTCGATCCACGCCATACAACGCGCACGCCCGGACGCCAGCCTGCGAGACCTGGCGGAACCGGACTTCCCGGCACTGACGCCGGACTCCCGCCTGCGCGACGCGCTCACGCTGTTTTCGCGGCACGGCGTCAATCGCATCCCGCTGATCCGCGACACGGCGAGCCGCAAGCTGCTGGGCACGGTCTCGAAGCAGCGTGTGCTGCAGGAAGCATCCTGCCTGTTCTGAGACACCCCCGGCGAGCCCCGCAAACCCTCACGAGGGCGGCAATCGGACGGGCAAACGGGTAAAATATCGGGTTACCCTGGCCCAACCACCCCTTGCCGGAGTCCCCATGCCTGTTGGCCGTACCCCGCGCCCGCATCAAACCTTGCGCGCCTTGCAAGCACCGCGCCGCCTGTCACTGACCAGGCCGCTGGCCAGCATCGCCCTCTGTCTCGCGGCGGTTGCGGCGATGGCCCAGCCGGTGCGGTCGATCCCGGCCGATGCGCCGCAGGCGAAGCTGGTGCTGGCCGCGCCCTCGGCCGCCGCGCCGGCATCGGCCAAGCTGGACGGCAAGACCGTGGGCGTGGCGCCCGGCCTGCGCGTGTTCGGCACCGACAACCAACTGCTGAACACCACGACAGTGGCCGGCGAAAAGCTGCCCGTGCGTTACAAGCTGGACCTCTACGGCCAGTTGCTGACGGCCTGGGTGCTGACGGAGCAGGAACAGAAGGACCTGAAGGCCCAGAAAGCCAAGGAGTAGGCGGCTGGGCCGCCCGGATGGTGACGGACCGCGTGCCCTGCATGCGGCCGCCTGTGTTTATTGTTGCACCCCCCTGATGCCCCCAGGTCAACTACTGAGATCGGCACCATGAAGAAAGTTTTCGTCAAGACGTACGGCTGTCAGATGAACGAGTATGACTCGGACAAGATGGTCGACGTCCTCCACGCCAGCCAGGGGCTGGAAGCCACCGACAACGTCGAGGACGCGGATGTGATCCTCTTCAACACATGCTCCGTGCGCGAGAAGGCGCAGGAAAAGGTGTTTTCGGAACTGGGCCGGATGAAAGCGCTCAAGGCCGCGAAGCCCGACCTCGTGATCGGCGTGGGCGGCTGCGTGGCCAGCCAGGAAGGCGCGAATATCGTGTCGCGCGCGCCCTACGTGGACGTGGTGTTCGGCCCGCAGACGTTGCACCGCCTGCCCGACCTGATCGCGCGCCGCCAGCGCACCGGCCAGTCGCAGGTTGATATCTCCTTCCCCGAGATCGAGAAATTCGACCACCTGCCGCCGGCACGCGTGGAAGGCCCCAGCGCGTTCGTGTCCATCATGGAAGGCTGCTCCAAGTACTGCAGCTATTGCGTGGTGCCGTATACGCGCGGCGAGGAGGTCTCGCGTCCGTTCGAGGACGTGCTGGCGGAAGTGGCCGGACTGGCCGAACAGGGCGTGCGCGAAGTCACGCTGCTGGGCCAGAACGTCAACGCCTACCGCGGCGCGATGGGCGGCACCAGCGAGATCGCCGACTTCGCGCTGCTGATCGAATACGTGGCCGAGATCCCTGGCATCGAGCGGATCCGCTACACGACCAGCCATCCGAAGGAATTCACCTCGCGCCTGGTCGAGTTGTACGGCCGTTGCGACAAACTGGTGAACCACCTTCACCTGCCGGTGCAGCATGCCTCGGACCGCATCCTGATGGCGATGAAGCGCGGCTACAGCGTGCTGGAGTACAAGAGCATCATCCGCCGGCTGCGCGCGCTGCGCCCCGACATGTCGATGTCGTCGGACTTCATCGTGGGCTTCCCCGGCGAGACCGACGCGGACTTCGACAAGCTGATGGCGATGATCGAGGAGATCGGCTACGACACCTCGTTCTCGTTCATCTTCAGCCCCCGTCCCGGCACGCCGGCCGCCAGCCTGGCGGACGACACGCCGCACGAGGTGAAGCTGCGCCGCCTGCAGCGACTGCAGGCAACCATCGAGGAAAACGTGCAGCGCATCAGCCGGAATATGGTCGGCACGGTGCAGCGCCTGCTGGTTGAAGGCCCGGCGCGCAAGGACCCGACCGAGCTGCACGGGCGCACCGAGAACAACCGGGTGGTCAACTTTGCACTGCCCGGCGTGCCGCAGGCGCAGCGCGACCGCATGGTCGGGCAGATGGTCGACGTGAGCATCACGCAGGCCTTCCCGCATTCGCTGCGCGGTGAAATCGTGGTGCGCCAGTGAGAGGCGCAGGCAAGACGATGAAGACTCCTTCCGCTGAATTCGTCGCCCCGAAGGACGACAACACCCGCCTGCAGAACCTGTGCGGGCCGCTCGACGAGAACCTGCGCCAGATCGAGCAGGCGCTGGACGTCACCATCCAGCGCCGCGGCCACCGGATGATGGTGCGCGGCGGCAACGCGCGCGACGCTGCCGCGGCGCTGGAGCGCTTCTACAACCAGGCCAGAACGGCGCTGTCGATCGACGACGTGCAGCTTGGCCTGGTGGAGTCGCGCCAGATCGCCGCGCACGGCGGCTACCTGCCCGACAGTGAAGGCGCCGACGACATGCGCGACCGCGCCGATATCAACGACGAATCGCCGGTGCTGCACACGCGCCGCGCGGGCCTGCACGGGCGCACCGCCGCCCAGCGCGACTACCTGCGCAACATCCTGTCGCACGACCTGACGCTCGGCGTCGGCCCGGCGGGCACCGGCAAGACCTACCTGGCCGTGGCCTGCGCGGTCGATGCGCTCGAACGCGACGCCATCAAGCGCATCGTGCTGACCCGCCCGGCGGTGGAGGCAGGCGAGCGGCTGGGCTTCCTGCCTGGCGACCTCGCGCAGAAGGTGGACCCGTACCTGCGCCCGCTCTATGACGCGCTGTACGACCTGCTCGGCTTCGACCGCACGCAGAAGATGTTCGAGCGGCAGATGATCGAGATCGCGCCGCTCGCCTATATGCGCGGCCGCACGCTGAACCACGCCTTCATCATCCTGGACGAGGCGCAGAACACCACGCCCGAGCAGATGAAGATGTTCCTCACGCGCATCGGCTTCGGCTCCAGGGCGGTGATCACCGGCGACACCACCCAGATCGACCTGCCACGCGGCCAGAAGAGCGGCCTCATCGAGGCCCAGCACGTGCTGCGCGACGTGCGCGGCGTGGCGGTCACGCGCTTTTCCAGCATCGACGTCGTGCGCCATCCGCTGGTGGCCCGCATCGTCGACGCCTATGACGAATACCACGCCCAGCACAAGGACACCTGATCTTGACCAAGCCTTCCAAGACGCCGCAACGCCACACCGCCAGCCTGACCCTGTTCGACGCGGACGGCCGCGCGAGAAAGAGCACGGCCCACGCGGTCCGTGTGCAGTTGCCCGACGGCCGCGGCCTGACGATCGACCTGTCGCAGGCGGCCGACGGCGTGGTGGCGCTCGTTGCCGAGCACACCGACACCCGGCAGCAGGCCGGACTGCTGGTGCGGCCCGACAACCACGACGCGCTGTCGGTGGCCATCACCGCCACGCCGCAGGTCACCACCACCGGCACGCCGGCCACGCCGCCGTCGCTGGAACTCGACGTCCAGCAGGGCGACGGTGTCGGCAAGGCGCGCGGCCTGCCGTCGCGGCGCCAGATCGAAACCTGGGTCAAGTCGGCACTGTTCGCCGATGCCGCGCTGACCGTGCGCTTCGTCGGCGAGGAGGAAGGCCGCACGCTGAATCGCGGCTACCGTGGCAAGGACTACGCCACCAACGTGCTGACCTTCGCCTACGCGGAGCATGAGGACGATCCTGTCACCGGTGACATCGTGCTGTGCTGCCCGGTGGTGGAAGCCGAGGCGCGCGAGCAGAAGAAGCCGCTCGACGCGCACTACGCGCACCTGATCGTGCACGGCGTGCTGCACGCGCAGGGCTACGAGCACGAAGACGACGCCGAGGCCGAGGAAATGGAGGCGATCGAGACCGAGACGCTGCAGGCACTCGGCTACGCCGACCCGTACCAGGCCGGGCGCGGAGCCTGACCTTGCCCCACTCGCCGCCCGACTCGCGGGCGGCGAGCGCCGCTTGAAGCACACGCGTGGCCGCCAGCGCCCGCCCCGTCACGGGACAGACAGGCTTTTAGTGTATGCTTCAAGCGATCTCCACCACGCGCTCGCCGCGAAATGAACGACCCCTATCCCAGTTCGAAACCTGCCAACCATAAGCAGACGGATCGTCCACGATCCCTTCTCGAACGCCTCTCAGATTTCATCTCCCCTGAACCGGACTCCCGCGCGGAGTTGTTGGAAGTGCTGCAGGACGCGCATGCGCGCAACCTGATCGACGCCGACTCCCTGTCGATGATCGAAGGGGTGTTCCAGGTTTCCGAGTTGACCGCGCGCGACATCATGGTGCCCCGCGCCCAGATGGACATGGTCAACATCGCCGACGCGCCGGCGGCCTTCATCCCTTACATGCAGCAGACGGCGCACTCGCGCTTTCCGGTCTACGAGGGCAGCCGTGACAACATCATCGGCATCCTGCTCGCCAAAGACCTGCTGCGCTACTACACGGACGAGACCTTCGACCTGCGCGAAACGCTGCGACCGGCGGTGTTCATTCCCGAGTCCAAGCGGCTGAACATCCTGCTGCGCGACTTCCGCATCAACCGCAACCACATCGCCATCGTCGTCGACGAATACGGCGGCGTGGCGGGGCTCGTCACCATCGAGGACGTGCTGGAGCAGATCGTCGGCGACATCGAGGATGAATTCGACCTCGACGAAGACCACGACAACATCCTGCCGCTGCCCGACGGCGGCTGGCGCGTGCACGGGCTGACCGAAATCGCCCAGTTCAACGCGGCCTTTGGCACGGCATTCTCGGATCACGACGTCGATACCGTCGGCGGGCTGCTGTCCAACCACCTCGGCCACGTGCCGCATCGTGGCGAGATCGTCACGCTGCCGCCGGTGCGCTTCGAAGTGCTACGGGCCGATGCGCGCCAGGTGCACCTGCTGCTGGTGCGGCGCGAATCGCCGTCCGCATCCGCCGCGGTGGCCGGCGCATGAGCCGGGACGCTCCGGCATTGACCGGCACGGCCGCGCCCTCGCGCACGCAATCGCGCGGCACCGCCATCACCCGCCTGCTCGTTGCCGCGATGCTCGGCGTCGCGCATACGCAGGCCTTTGCCCCGCATGACTGGTGGTGGCTGCAGTTGCTGTCGCTGGCGGGACTGGCCGCCCTGTTCGCCGATGCGCCGCGCCCCCGCATGGCCGCCGCCACCGGCTACGCATTCGGCCTCGGCTGGTTCCTGTCCGGCATCTGGTGGCTCTATATCAGCATGCATGTCTACGGCGAGATGCCGGCCTGGATGGCCGCGCTTGCCGTGCTGCTGTTCGCCGGATTCCTCTCGATCTATCCCGCGCTGGCGGGCGCCGCGTGGCACTGGCTGGGCGCGCGGCGCGGGCGGCATGGCGTGCTGACGGCGCTGGCGTTCGGCGCCGTCTGGGGCCTGTCCGAATGGCTGCGGGGCGTGGTGTTCACCGGCTTTCCCTGGCTGTCGGGCGGTTACGCGCAGACCGACGGCCCACTGGCCGGCTTTGCGCCGCTCTTTGGCGTCTACGGTATCGGCGTGTTGTCGGCGGCCGTCGCGGCACTGCTGGTGGCAAGCGTTCGTGCATTCGGCGCCCGTGGTCGGCAGCCGCATGCCGTGCGCCGTGGCGTGGCAACGCTCTGCCTCGCGGCGGCCGTGCCCGTGGCTGGCGTGGCGCTCGCGCCCATCGCATGGACCTCGCCCGCAGGCCAGCCGCTGTCGGTGCGCCTGTTGCAGGGCAACGTGGCGCAGGACATCAAGTTCGAGCCGGTCGGCATCCAGCGCTCGCTGGAGTTGTACCGCGACCTGATCACGGCCCAGCCGGCTGACCTGGTCGTCACGCCGGAAACCGCGTTCCCGGTCATCTTGCAGGAGCTGCCGGTCGACATCGCCATCGCGGTGCGCGACTACATGCAAACAACGGGCACCACGGTGCTGTTTGGCGCCGCCGGTGCGGATTCGCCGGTGGACTTCACCAACAGCGTGTTCGGGCTGGGGCCGCAAACTCCGCAGTTGTACCGCTACAACAAGCACCATCTGGTGCCGTTCGGCGAGTTCATTCCGTTCGGCTTCCGCTGGTTCGTCGACATGATGAAAATGCCGCTGGGCGACTTCCGCCGCGGCGGGCTGGACCAGGCGGCGCTGCCGGTGCGCGGCATTTTGGTCGCGCCCAACATCTGCTACGAGGATTTGTTCGGCGAGGAAATCGCCCAGACGCTGCGCCAGCAGTCCGTGCCAGCCAACATCCTGGCCAACGTGACGAACCTGGCGTGGTTCGGCGACACCATCGCGCTGGACCAGCATCTGCAGATCTCGCGCATGCGAGCGCTGGAAATGCGCCGGCCCATGCTGCGCGCCACCAATACCGGCATGACTGCCGTGGTGACGCCCGATGGCAAGGTGGAAAAGCGCCTGCCCACCTTTACGGTCGGCACGCTGGCGGCAACCGTGCAGGGCATGCAGGGCTTCACGCCGTATATTCGCTGGGGCAACCTGCCCGTGCTCGGGGCGTGTGTGCTGATCGTGGCGCTCGCGGCGTGGCGCGGGCGCCGGGCGGGCTGAGACGCCGGCCCACAGGCACGCCAAAAGGCACGGCCGCCGGCAAAACGGTGGCCGTATTCACGTCCCGGGGCTTCCGGTGACGTCGCTCAGGAACGGCCGGCGGCAAGCGCGGCCGCTACGGTCGTCAGTGCAGCATGCCGGACACGACCGACAGCAAAGCTGCGGCGATCATCACGGCGATGGCGACGAGATAAGGTTTGCGAGAAAGAAGCGTCATGACCAATGTCCCCAACATCAAAGAATCCCGGCATTCGGGTCTGCGCCTGACCGGCCAGTGACCGGTAGCAAGCCGCGTGCCGGATTACCCATCCTTGTACGCAGCAACTCTGCCTGGTTGCATATCAATACTGTATACAAAAACACTAACGGCACATATCGACAAAGTTTTAAATGCGGGTCGGGATTTACCCCATGCGTTGCGAAAGGCAGACATGGCGCGGAGCAACGCTTATCCGGCCTCAAACGGGTGATCAAAGCGCCAATGGGGCGGGATACAGCAAAAAACCCGATAGAATTCAGGGTTTGGCACAAACCGCATGCGGCGACCCCGGCACACGCCGGCCGATGCCCGTCCGTGTCGCCGGCGCCGCGCGCCGGTCCCACGGCGCGGCCGGCTCCGAGGGCCTCAATCTAGTCTTGATATGCTGACCTTCCAACAAATGATTCTCACCCTGCAGGCCTACTGGGACCGGCAGGGTTGCGCGCTGTTGCAACCGATCGATCTGGAGGTAGGCGCAGGCACCTCGCACGTGCATACGTTCCTGCGTGCGCTCGGGCCCGAACCGTGGCGCGCCGCCTACGTGCAGCCATCGCGCCGCCCCAAGGACGGCCGCTACGGCGACAACCCCAACCGCCTGCAGCATTACTACCAGTACCAGGTGGTGCTCAAGCCCGCGCCGGAAAACATCCTCGAGCTCTATCTCGGCTCGCTGGAGGCGCTGGGCCTGGACCTGAAGCAGAACGACATCCGCTTCGTCGAGGACGACTGGGAGAACCCGACGCTCGGCGCCTGGGGCCTGGGCTGGGAAGTCTGGCTCAACGGCATGGAGGTGACGCAGTTCACCTACTTCCAGCAAGTGGGTGGCATCGACTGCAAGCCGATCACCGGCGAGATCACCTACGGCATCGAGCGCCTGGCGATGTACCTGCAGAAGGTCGAGAACGTGTACGACCTGGTCTGGACCGAATGGACCGAGAACGGCGAGACGCGCCGCCTGACCTACGGCGACGTGTACCACCAGAACGAAGTCGAGCAGTCCACGTACAACTTCGAAGAGAGCAACACTGAAATCCTGTTCCGCCATTTCGCGGAACATGAAAGCGAGGCCAAGCGCCTGATGGGCAATGGCGACGGCGGCGAGAACAGCGAAGGCGCCGAGCCCGCCCGCCGCCTCGCCCTGCCCGCCTACGAACAGGTGCTCAAGGCCGCCCACACATTCAACCTGCTGGACGCGCGTGGCGCGATCTCGGTCACGGAGCGCGCCGCCTACATCGGCCGCATCCGCAACCTGTCGCGGCAGGTGGCGCAGGCCTACTACGATTCGCGCGAGGCGCTGGGCTTCCCGATGTGCAAGACCGGGGCCCGCGCATGACAACGCTCGTGCGCAGCGCGCTGTGCTGCGCCCTGGCCCTGGCCGCGGCAGGCGCTGCCGGCACGGCGGCGGCCTCCCGCGGCAATGCCGTACCGAGCCCGCAGGCGCTGACCCTGCCGGCCGAGCTGTCCAATGTCTGCGAGGCGGACCAGCAGGCGCTGCAACAGGCCATCGGGCGGCACTGGCGGCCGTCGCTCTCGGCGCTCGACCAGTGGACGATGCTGGTGCGCTCGTTCGCCTGCGACCTGTCCGGCTCCAAGGACCTCGGCTGGCACCGCGTGCCGCTGCGCGCCTACGAAAGCGCGATCCGCTATCCGCTGACGCTCACGGAAGTGGAGATGAGCAACGGCCGCAAGCGCCGCACCGTGAAGACGTACTGGTCCGCTGCGCAATTGCCGGCAAAGATCGACTTCTGGGTGGGCGGGCGCATTGACGAGATCCGCTACGACAAGCGACAGCGCCGGCTGGATGCGCGCTTCCCCGCGGCGGGCAGCCGCGTCGCGTCCACGGGCGCGAACAACGGCTCGGGCAACCATGCCGTCTCGCAATGCGGCTTCACCACGCTGCAGTTCCGGCAGCAGAACGGCCTCTGGCTGCTGTCCGGCATCGAACCTGATAACACGCCGCGCTGCTGACGGCAGCGCGTGCCACAACTCGCTGGAAACGATTCATGTCGCAACCCATGACCGACTCGCTGCTGATCGAACTGTTCACCGAAGAACTGCCGCCCAAGGCGCTGGCGCGCCTCGGTGATGCCTTTGCACAGGGCCTGTTCGCCGGCCTTCGCGAGCGCGACCTGCTGGAACCCGGCGCGGCCGTGACGCCATTCGCCACGCCGCGCCGCCTTGCCGCGCTGGTGTCCGGCGTGCGCCGCCAGGCGCCCGACCGCGAAGAGCGCGAGAAGGTCCTGCCGCTGGCCGTGGCGCTCGACGCCAACGGCGAACCGACCGCTCCGCTCGCCAAGAAGCTGGCAGCACTGGCCAAGTCGGTGGGCGTGACCGAGATCGACTGGCGCACACTTGAGCGCGCCTCCGACGGCAAGGCCGAGGCCTTCTTCCACCGCTACACCGCGCGCGGCGCCGAACTGGCGGCCGGCCTGCAGGCCGCGCTGGACGACACGCTCGCGAAGCTGCCGATCCCGAAGGTAATGATCTACCAGCGCCCCGACGGCACGTCGGTGCAGTTCGTGCGCCCGGCGCACAGCCTGATCGCGCTGTTCGGCAGTGAGATCCTGCCCGTCTCCGTGCTTGGCCTGCTGGCCAGTAACCTGACCCAGGGGCACCGTTTCCTGTCGCACGGCGCCATCGAGATCGCCAACGCCACCGAGTACGCCGCCAAGCTGGAATCGGCCGGCCGCGTGGTGGCCAGCTACGCGGACCGCCGCGAGCGCATCCGCACGGCGCTGCTCAAGGAAGCCGGCGCCGACCAGGTGGTCATGCCCGACGCGCTGCTCGACGAGGTCAACTCGCTGGTCGAGTGGCCGGTGGTTTACGCCTGCCACTTCGAGGAGTCCTTCCTTGCCGTGCCGCAGGAATGCCTGATCCTGACGATGCAGACCAACCAGAAGTACTTTGCGCTGACCGACGCCGCCGGCCATCTGCGCAACCGCTTCCTGATCGTCTCAAACCTGGCCACCGACACGCCGCAATCCATCATCACCGGCAACGAGCGCGTGGTGCGTCCGCGCCTGGCCGACGCCAAGTTCTTCTTCGACCAGGACCGCAAGAAGACGCTGGCCTCGCGCGTGCCGCAACTGGCCAACGTGGTCTACCACAACAAGATTGGCAGCCAGCTCGACCGCGTGGAGCGCCTGCAGCAGATTGCCGCGCACATCGCCGATGCCATGAACGCCGCCGGCGTGGCCGTCGACAAGGCCGCCGCCATGCGCGCCGCCGAACTGGCCAAGGCGGACCTGCTCACCGACATGGTGGGCGAGTTCCCCGAGTTGCAGGGCACGATGGGCACGTACTACGCCCGCCACGACGACGAAGCCGAGGAAGTGGCGCTGGCCTGCTCCGAACACTACCGCCCGCGCTTTGCCGGCGACACGCTGCCGGAAGGCGCGGTCAGCACGGCGGCGGCGCTGGCCGACAAGCTGGAGACGCTGGTTGGCATCTGGGGCATCGGCCTCGTGCCCACCGGCGAGAAAGACCCGTTCGCGCTGCGCCGCCATGCGCTGGGCATCCTGCGCATGCTGGTCGAGAAGCCGCTGGCAGTGCCGCTGGCCTCGCTGCTGGCCCTGACCGAGCGGGCCTTTGCCGGCATCGCCGCCGTCAAGCCGGCCACCGAGGCGATCACCGACTTCCTGTACGACCGCCTGCGCGGCTACCTGAAGGACAAGGGCTACACCACCAACGAGGTGGAAGCCGTGGTCAGCCTGCGTCCGCAGTCGCTGCACGACATCCTGGGCCGCATGGAGGCCGTGCGCACGTTCGCGGCGCTGCCGGAGGCCGAGGCGCTGGCGGCGGCGAACAAGCGCATCACGAACATCCTGCGCAAGAACACCGAAGCCATCGTCCCGCTGCGTCCGGAACTGTTCCAGGAGGCCGCCGAGAGCGCGCTGCACAACGCGATCGAACGCGTGCGCCCCGGCGTGGAAGCCGCGTTCGCCGGCGGCGACTTCACCGCCGCACTGCGCGACCTGGCCCAGTTGCGCGAGGCCGTGGACAGCTTCTTCAACGACGTCATGGTGATGGCCGAGGATGCGCAACTGCGTGCCAACCGGCTCTCGCTACTGGCGTCGCTGCATGCGCTGGCCAACCGCGTGGCGGACATCTCCAAGCTGGCGGCCTGACAAGCCAGCCCCCTGCCGGAGCGCCCCCATGCCGCAGACACCGCCCAAATTCGTCATCCTCGACCGCGACGGGGTGATCAACCTCGACAGCGATCACTTCATCAAGTCGCCGGACGAATGGATTCCCATCGCCGGCAGCCTGGAGGCCATCGCCACCATGAACCAGGCCGGCTATCGCGTGGTGGTCGCCAGCAACCAGTCCGGCATCGGCCGCGGCCTCTTCGAGATGAGCGCGCTCAACGCGATGCACGAGAAGATGTACAAGGGGCTCGCCAACCTGGGCGGACGGGTCGACGCGGTATTCTTCTGCCCGCACACGGCCGCCGATGCCTGCGACTGCCGCAAGCCCCGGCCCGGCATGCTGGAGCAGATCGCCGAGCGCTTCGGCGTCGAACTCAAGGGCGTGCCCGTGGTGGGCGACTCCCTGCGCGACCTGGAAGCCGGCGTGGCCGTCGGCTGCGTGCCGCACCTGGTGCGCACGGGCAAGGGCGAGCGCACGCTGGAAAAGGGCGGCCTGCCGCCCGGCACCCGCATTCATGACGATCTGGCGGCCTTCTCTCGCTGGCTCGTCAACGGCGACGGCGCGACGCGGCCGGTCGCCTCCTGACCGGCGCCCGTTCGCGCCATCCACCCGCCCCCAGGCTCCGGACAGATCTCGATGATTTTCATTCGCTCCCTGCTGTTTGTGCTGTACCTGATCGTGCTGACGCCGCCCTACGCGTGCGCCTGCTTTATTGTTTTCCCGTTCATGAGCGCCGATCAGCGCTTCCGCTTCGTGCGCGGCTGGCCCAGGCTTGTCGTCGCCGGCGCGCGCTGGATTTGCGGCATCGACTACCGGCTGGAGGGCACCGAGCAATTCGACCCGATGATGGACAAGCCGGTCGTGCTGCTGTCCAAGCACCAGTCCGCCTGGGAAACCGTGGCCTACATGGCGCTGATGCCCAAGCCGCTGTGCTTCGTCTTCAAGCGCGAACTGCTGCTGGTGCCGTTCTTCGGCTGGGCGCTCGGCATGCTCAAGATGGTGCACATCGACCGCAAGGACGGCCCGCGCGCGTTCTCGCAAGCAGCCATCCAGGGCCGCGAGCGGCTCGCCGAAGGCGCCTGGATCATCATGTTCCCGGAAGGCACGCGCACGCGGTCCGGCCTGGAAAAGCCGCGCTACAAGAGCGGCGGCGCCCGGCTGGCGGTAGAGACCGGTGCCTGGGTCATCCCGATGGCGGTCAATTCAGGTCGCCTGTGGCCGCGCAACTCGTTCCTCAAGTATCCGGGCACCGTGACGATCTCAGTCGGCCCGCCGATCGCCTCGGCCAACAAGACGGCCGACCAGCTCAACCAGGAGGTGGAACACTGGATCGAGCGAGACATGCGTAGAATCGACCCTCAAAGCTACCGGAGCGGATCGCCCGCATGAAGTTGCTGCGCCCCACCCCCGACGCCCCCGGCGCCCAGATGGAGCTGCCGCTGTCCGACGCCGCCACCGGCGCCGGTGGCCTGCTGATGCCCGACGGAACGCGCGGTCTGCTGGCGGGCGACACGCCGGGCCAGCAGACCGCCCAACCCTGGCCGGCGCCGCAGCCCAACGCCAGGGCGCTGCAGGTTGGCGAACGGAAGCTGCATTACACGCTCAAGCGCTCGTCGCGGCGCACCATCGGCTTCACGGTCGACGACCGGGGCCTGTCCATCACGGCCCCGCGCTGGGTCACGCTGGCCGACATCGAATCGGCCATCCTGGAAAAGCAGCGCTGGATCTTCAACAAGCTCGGCGAATGGCGCCACCGCGAGGCGCGCCGCGTGCTGCCGACCGTGCAATGGCGCGAAGGCGCCACGCTGCCGTTCCTGGGCAAGCCCATCACGCTGCAACTCGAATCGCCGATCGGCGCGCTGCAGTTCAACGCCGACACACGCACGCTGCATCTGGCCCTGCCCGCGCACGCGGACGAGCAGCAGATCAAGGACCGCGTGCAGGGCTGGCTCCAGCATCAGGCGCGACGCTTGCTGCCCGAACGGCTGGAGATCTATGCGGAAAAACTCGGCGTGCGGCACGCCGACTTCGCGCTGACCTCGGCCGCGACACGCTGGGGCAGTTGCACCGCCGACGGCAAGATCCGTCTGAACTGGCGCCTGATGCATTTCCCGCTGTCGATGATCGACTACGTAGCGGCACACGAGCTGTCGCACCTCAAGGAAATGAACCACGGGCCGCGGTTCTGGGAAACCGTGGAGTCGATCTTTCCGGAGTTCCGCGACGCGCGCGCGCAACTGCGCGCGCATCCGCCGGAGTTGTTGCCCACGTTCTGAGATCTGTCCTCCTCCGCCCAACCCAGAAGGCTCTGAAGAAAATGCGACTCCTCCACACCATGCTCCGCGTTGGCGACCTGCAACGCTCGATCGACTTCTACACCCGCATCCTCGGCATGCAACTGCTGCGCGAGAGCGACAACCCCGAGTACAAGTACCGCCTCGCCTTCGTCGGCTATGGCCCCGAGAGCGAGAATGCGGTGCTGGAGCTGACCTACAACTACGGCGTCGACAAATACGAGCTCGGCACGGCCTACGGCCACATCGCGCTGGAAACCGACAACGCGGCGGCGGCCTGCGAGCGGATCCGCGCCATCGGCGGCAACGTGACCCGCGAGGCCGGCCCGGTCAAGGGCGGCACGACCGTGATCGCCTTCGTCGAGGATCCGGACGGCTACAAGATCGAACTGATCGAGCGCCACTCCACGCGCGACGCCAGCCGGCCCTGATCGCCACGCATCGCGGTCCAGCGCGGCCAACGCAAAACGGCGCCCCGAGGGGCGCCGTTTTTCTGCCGGTGCGGCGAATCCGCGTCAGCCGCGTGCGTGGAACGAGAACGTCCCGAGCGCGTCGCGCACTTCGTCCAGCGTGCGCTGCGTGACTTCACGCGATGCTTCGGTGCCCCGCTTCAGGATGTCGAACACGTAGTCGGGATTCTTGGCCAGTTCCTCGCGGCGCTCGCGAATCGGGCGCAGCATTTCCTGCAGGATGCCCTCCACACGGCGCTTGAGCACCATGTCGCCCAGGCCGCCACGGCGGTAGTGCTCCTTGAGCGCTTCCACCTCGGCCGCGTTCGGATCGAACGCATCGAGGTAGGTAAACACCACGTTGCCTTCCACCTGGCCGGGGTCCGAGACCTTCAGGTGGTTGGCATCGGTGTACATGCGATGCACGGCCTCGCGGATCTGGTCGGGGGACGCGCCCAGCGAAATCGCGTTGCCCAGCGACTTGCTCATCTTGGCCTTGCCGTCCACGCCGGGCAGGCGGCCGTACTTCGGAATCAGTGCCGCCGCTTCCGGCAGCACGTCGCGGCCCACCTGGCGGTTCACGCGACGCACGATCTCATTGGTTTGCTCGATCAGCGGCGCCTGGTCCTCGCCCACCGGCACCAGCACGGCCTTGAAGCCGGTGATGTCGGCCGCCTGCGAGACCGGATAGCACAGGAAGCCGGCCGGGATGTCGCGCCCGAAGCCGCGTGCCTGGATCTCGTCCTTGATGGTCGGGTTGCGCTCCAGCCGCGACACCGTGACGAAGTTCAGGTACATCAGCGTCAGCTCGGCCAGCGCCGGCAGATGCGACTGCACGGTGATCGTCGTCTTGGCCGGGTCGATGCCGACGGCAAGGTAGTCGAGCGCGACTTCCAGCACATTGCGCCGCACCTTGTCCGGATCGTCCGCGTTGTCGGTCATGGCCTGCGTATCGGCCAGCAGCACGTACTGCTTGTGCGTCTCCTGCAGCGCGACGCGGCTCTTGAGCGAGCCGACGTAGTGGCCCAGGTGCAGGGGTCCGGTGGGACGGTCGCCGGTCAGGATGACGGGACGCGTATCGGTTTGGGTGTTGGCGGTCATGGGCGTCACTGGTGAATCGGAATCAGCGGAAATCGGTAGATGCGTTGGCAATGCGGGTCCGTCGCTCAGGGCGCGCCGGCGCCCTGGCCTGCGCCGAGCCGGCGTGCCAGTTCGACATATTCGCCGACCGGCACCTCCTCGGCGCGGCGGCCGAGGTCGAAGCCCAGTGCGTCGAAATCGACCTGGTCACGCAAGAATGCCAGCGTGTTGCGCAGCACCTTGCGCCGCTGCGAGAACGCTGCGGCCACGACATCGCCCAGCACGGTGATATCGCAGTCGGCATATGGCGAGCGCAGGCGCCCGTCTTCGTGGCGCGGCCACGGGATCATGCGTACCACGGCCGAATCGACCTTGGGCGGCGGGTTGAACGAGCCCGGCGGCACGTCCAGCACGTGCTCCATGTGGTAGCGGACCTGCAGCATGATCGACAGCCGGCCGAAGGCCTTGCTGCCCGGCTCGGCCACCATGCGCTCGACCACCTCCTTCTGCAGCATGAAATGCTGGTCGCGCACGTGGTCGGCGAACGTCATCAGGTGGAACAGCAGCGGGCTGGAGATGTTGTACGGCAGGTTGCCAACAATGCGCAACGGCTTGCCCGGCACTTCCAGCTTGCCGAAGTCGAAGGCGAGCGCGTCGCCCGCATGGACGACCAGACGGTCGCCGTAGCGGCGCCGCAGGCGCTCGACGAGGTCGCGGTCCAGCTCGACCACCTGCATCTGCGGCAGGCGCTCCAGCAGCGGGTCGGTCAGCGCGCCCAGGCCGGGGCCGATCTCGACCAGCACGTCATCCGGCTGCGGGCCGATGGCTGTGACGATGCCGTGGATGATGCCGTCATCGACCAGGAAGTTCTGACCGAATCGTTTGCGGGCCACATGGCCCTGGTGCACGTTTGAACGCATGAAGTGTTGCCCGGCGTCAGCGCCTTGGCACGGTTGGCGGCCTGGCCGCATGCCGTCCGTTGGCATGGCCGGCCATGATGATGGCACAGCGGATGGCCTCGATCATGCTGCCGTGCTCGGCCTGGCCGGTCGCGGCCAGATCCAGCGCGGTGCCATGATCCACCGATGTGCGAATGAAGGGCAGGCCCAGCGTGATATTCACGCCGTGCCCGAAGGTGCCGTACTTGAGGGGAGCGAGCCCCTGGTCGTGATACATGGCCAGTACGCAGTCGGCATCGCGCAGGTGGCGCGGCTGGAACAGCGTGTCGGCCGGGAACGGGCCTCGTGCGTCGATGCCGGCGTCGCACGCCTGCGCGAGCGCGGGCGCGATGATCTCGATCTCCTCGCGACCCAAATGACCGCTTTCCCCGGCGTGCGGATTGAGGCCGGTCACCAGGATGCGCGGCCGTGCAATGCCGAAGTGGCGCCGCAGGTCGTCGTCGACGATCGAGAGCGTCTGCACCAGCATGGAGACCGACAGCGCGTCGGGCACGGCGCGCAGCGGCAGGTGCGTGGTGGCGAGCGCCACGCGCAGCATGGCATTGCCGTGCGCCGGCTGCGGGCCGGCCAGCATCATCACCACGCGCGGCACGCCCGCGTGCTCGGCCAGGTACTCGGTATGGCCTGTGAACGGCACGCCGGCATCGTTGATCGTGCTCTTCTGCACGGGCGCGGTGATCATTGCCGCATATTTCGGCGCTGCGCCCGCATGGGCGGAGCAACCGGCGATCGCCGCATCCAGCAGCGCCAGCACGTAGCGCCCGTTGCGCGCATCGAGCCGACCCGGCTCGCAGGCAACGGCGAGCGGGATGTGCTCGATCACCACCTTGCCTTCGGCGACCAGCCGCTCCCAGGCGTGCGCCGCGCCGATTGCCGCGGCCCGCGCGGACAGCAGGCGGGCATCGCCGATCACATGGAAGCGATAGTGGCCGCCGTTCTGCGCGCCGCCGGCCGTGTTGCCGCCATTGGCGCCGTTCGTGCCCGCGAGCTGCAGCAAGGCGCCGATCGTGATGTCGGGGCCGATGCCGGCAGGTTCGCCGGTGGAGATCGCTAGCGCAAGCGGGTCGGGCATGGATGCGGGGTCGGGTCGGTTCGCGGCGGATCAGCGCTAGCGGTTGATGCGGTATTCCACGTAGGCCGTCTGGCGCAACTGGCGCACCCAGTCATCATAGGCCGCACGCAGCTTCTGTTCGCGGATTTCCGCGCGGGCGAAGTCGCGCTGCTTCTCGGGCGACATTTCGGTCTCGCGGCGGTTCTGCACCTGGATCAGGTGCACGCCGAACTGTGTGACCACCGGCTCGGATACTTCACCCGGACGCAGGCGGTTCATGGCCTGCTCGAATTCCGGCACCAGTTCGCCCGGCGAGACCCAGCCGAGTTCGCCACCGTTCTGCGCCGAGCCGTCCTGCGAGAAGCGGCGCGCCGCGTCGGCAAAGTCGCCGCCGTGGGTAATACGGTCGCGCAGCGTGGTCATCTGGCGCTTTGCCTCGCTCTCGGGCATGTTCGGACCGGTGCGGATCAGGATATGGCGCACCTGCGTCTGCGTGATGCGGTTGGCGGCGACCGGGCTCGACGACGCGGGCGCGGTACGCTTGGCCGCCAGCTTGATCACGTGGAAGCCGTTGGCGCTCTCCAGCAACTGCGTCGCCACCGCGCCGGGCTGCAGGTCGACCACCGCGTTGGCGAAGACGGCCGGCAGCCGACCGATCTCGCGAAAGCCCATCGAGCCGCCCTGGGACGCCTCGGGACCGTCGGAGTTGGCCTGCGCCAGTTGCTCGAAGTCCGCGCCGCCAAGCGCCTGCTTGAGCAGCCCGTCGGCCTTGGCGCGCAGCGCCTGCTTCTCGGCATCCGAGGCATTCTCCGGCACGCGCACGAGAATCTGCTCGACCTTGAACTCGGCCGGACCGGCCGGCGCCGTCCCCTGCCCGCGCGCGGCCAGGAAGTTGTCGATCTCGCCATCGTAGACCTGGACCTTGGAATCGACCTCGCGCTCGCGCAGGCGGATCACCTGCACCTGCTTGCGCAGTTCGTCGCGATACTTGGTCCAGCTCATGCCGGTCGACTCGACGCGGCTGCGCAGGTCGCCCGGGGTCATGCGGTTCTGTTGCGCCACCGACTCGATGGCGCGATCCACTTCCTGGTCGGTCACGCGGATGCCGGCTTCCTGGGCGGCCTGCGTCTGCACCCGTTCCATCACCAGCCGCTCGAGCACCTCGCCGAGCAGGTCGGCACGCGGCGGCACGTCACGCTTGGCGGCACGCAACTGGTTCTCGATCTCGTCCGCGCGGTCGAGCAACTCGCGGCGCGTGATCACGCTCGCATTGACCACCGCCACCACCTCGTCCACCAACTGCGAGCGCTTGGCGCCCGACCCCGGCTGCGGCGCGGCGAGTTGCGGCTGGCTCGGCAGCGCCGACCCGGTACCGGTGCCACCGGCCGACGGCACGAAGATACCCGTGGCGCGCGGCGTGGACGACATCGATGACGACGCCTTGCCCGGCGCCTTGAGCTGCGCCGCGGCAGGCATCGCCAGGGCAGCCAGCACGGCCGACACCAGCAGCCGGTGCCACGGCGTCAGGAAGGAAAACACAGCGAAATCTTGACGTTTCATCTTGGTCCGTCACTCATAGTGGTCGAACTGGGTAGTTGGCACCGGCTTGGCCGAGACGGGCTCGTAGCCCGGCACGTTCAGGCGCAACATATCCAGCGGATTGGAGCCGATCTTAGACAGCCCGCTGAACTCCACCTGGAAGAAGACTCGTCCGGTGTAGCCCTGCGAGGTATTGCGGAAGCGTTGGTACACAAAGCGTCCCACCCAGCAGTCCGCCGCGTACTCGAAGCCCGCGAGCGCATCGACGAGCTGGCTGGCGTTCATGTCGAACGCGAACCTGCCGACGCCGTAGACGCGCCGCGTGATCGGCCATTGCCCCGAGAGCTCGAACTGGTCGATGGCGGTGTTGTCCGTCACCGACGTGGGCCGGCGATAGCGGTAGCCCACGTTGAACAGCTTGCGTGCCTCGGGGCGAAACGCGAGCGCGATGTTCGAGTACATCACCCGGCTGGTTTCCGGGTTGTACTGGATCCCCGCGTCCACATAATAGCCCTTGAAGACCTGGATCGTGGTCGCGGCCAGCAAGTCGGAGTAGCCCGACTTGGCATCCTTCAGGGTGCCGTTGAGCTGCACACGCTGGCCGGTGAAGTCGTAGCGCTGGGCGATCGTGCCGCGGAAGCGCTCGATGCCGGTGTCCGCTTCGATCAGGCGCGTAGTCAGGCCAGCGGTCAGCTTGTTGTTGTCCGCAATGCGGTCGTAGCCGGTGAACGGGTTCTCGCTGAAGATCTGCCCGTAGCCGAAGTCCGACTGCACGGTATCGAACAGCGGGAACTGGCTCTGGTCCTTGAACGGCGTGTAGACATAGAACAGGCGTGGCTCCAGCGTCTGCATGTAGTTCACACCGAACAGGCGGCTGACGCCGGGCGCCTGGCGATCGAACGTCATGCCCGAATCGAGGCTGATCGTCGGCAGCGCGCGGGTCAGCGAGTTCGGCGACCCTGGCGTGTTGCTCGCCGGCTCCATCTGGTACTGAGCGGCGTTGAACATCACCTTCGGCGTGACATACCAGCCCGGGCGCACGATCGGGTAGCTGATCGACGGCTGGATGAACATCCGCTCGCCTTGCGGCTGTTTGGTGCCGCTGGTCGTGAGCGGGATGCGGAATCGCGTGTAGTCCGCTTCCACCTGCACGTCGAAGCCGCCCAGGTCGTAGCGGATGTACCTGCCGTTCAGTTGCGGCACGCGCTCGTAGGACGGCTGACTGGGCGCCAGCGTCTGGAACTTCTGCACGCGCGCCAGCACGGTGAAGTCCTGCCAGTTGTAGCTGACACCGCCTTCCTGGGTGTACTGGCGCAGCGTCGACTGCGACACCGAGCGCGTCATATCGTCGGGATACTTGTCGTCCGAGACCCGGTTCAGGTTCACGTACGCGTTCAGGCCCTTGGCGATGCTCTGGTTGTGCTGGAACGAGTACGCCCAGCGGTCGCGTTTGGCCTTCTGGTCGTCCGGCATGAACTCGGCGCGCAACCGGCCCGAATAGCTCTCGCTCAGGTAGCGGTAGTCGCCACCGAGCTGGACGCCACGACTCGTCATCACGCGCGGAAACAGCGTCAGATCGCGGTTGGGCGCGATGTTGAAGTAGTACGGGACGGTGATGTCCGCCCCCGAACCGGTGCTGTAACCGAACAGCGGCGCGAGCACGCCGCTGCGCCGCTCGTCGTTGAGCGGGAAGCTGAAGGCTGGCGCCGCCATGATCGGCACGTCGAAGAAATGCAGCACGCCGCCGTGGGCGGTGCCGACCTGCCGGTCGCTGTCGAGGTCGATCTGGTTGGCGCTGAAGTACCAGTCCGCGTTGTCCGGCGAGCAGGTCGTGTACGACGCGCGCTTGATGACGCTGCGGTCCTTGTCGATGAAATCGATCCGCTCCGCCTTGCCCGAGCCGCCGGTCTGCTGGAAGTAGTAGTCCGGCGACAGCATGTAGCCCTCGTTGGCCTCCACGCGCAGGCGCGCCTCGGGGCCGACGGCCAGCGTGCCGTTGCGCGACAGGCGGGCGTTGCCGACCACATGGGCCTCGTCGCTGTCCTGATCGTAGGTGAGCTTGTCGCCCTTGACCACGCCGCCGTCGCGGCGCAGTTCGGCATGGCCCTCCAGTTCGACGCCGCGCTCGTTGTAGCCGGTCATGCGGTCGCCCGACGCGAAGGTAGGCGGATTGGCGCCGGGCTCGGCCGTCTTGGCCGGTTCGGCCAGGCGCGGCACCAGTTCGCCGGCCTCGGGCGCCCTCGGCGGCACCGCCTTCGGCGCCGGCGGGATCGGGCCCGCTTCGGGCTGTGCCGGCCGCGTGACGCCCGGCGGCTGCTCGGTCAGGTCCAGGTCCGGAACGGACGATACCCCCACCTGCGCATGCGCGCCGACGGACAGCCCGGCCATGGCCAGCACGAGCGGACGCAGTCCGCTGGCGGGAAGCCGGCCCTGGGACAGGCCAGGCCGGCGCGTGGGCGGCAAGATGGCCGGATGGTTCGTCGATCGTTGTTGTTCGGTCATGCGAGCGGGTAGTCAGTCAGGCCGGAAGCGGCGGCCAGTACGGTTCCGTACAGGCCGCCAGCCTCCGTCCGGAGCAGGCTGCGGGGCGACAGCGGCCCCTCCCGGGGGCCGCCCGGCGCCCGGGTCTGGTCGGGTATTATACGGGGCAACGAATACTCATTTTCTGGCATGTCTGCTCTTCCCCACGTCCCGCACCCGGACTCGCATCCGGATCCGCGTTTGGCTCAGCTCAAATCCTGGGTGTCCGGGCTCGGCCCGGCCTGGTCCGCCGACCCCGAATCCTGCACGCCCGCCTCGGCTGACGCCAGCTTCCGGCGCTATTTCCGGGTCAGCACCGGGCATCCGGCGCATCCGACCGCGATCGTCATGGACGCGCCGCCGGCCCACGAGGACTGCCGGCCGTTCATCCACGTGGCGTCGCTCTTCGGCGCCGCCGGCGTTACCGTGCCGACCGTGCTGGCACAAGACCTGGAACAGGGCTTCCTGCTGCTGGCGGACCTGGGCAGCCGGACCTACCTGTCCCGGCTGGACGACGCGACGGCAAACGGCCTGTATGCCGACGCCGCCGCCTCACTGGTGAAGATCCAGGCCGCAACCCGCCCGGACGCCCTACCCGCCTACGACCGCGCGCTGTTGCAGCGCGAGCTCGACCTGTTCCCGCAGTGGTACATCGCCAGGCATCTCGGCGCCACGCTGACGGACGCCCAAGAGGCCGACCTGCGCGAGGTGATGGATGCGCTGCTGGCCAACAACCTGGCCCAGCCGCAGGTCTATGTCCACCGCGACTACCATTCGCGCAACCTGATGGTGCTGGAGGACGGTGCAAACCCGGGCATCCTGGACTTCCAGGACGCCGTGATCGGCCCCATCACGTATGACGCCGTGTCGCTGTGGCGCGACGCCTATATCGAGTGGGACGAAGAGCAGCAGCTCGACTGGCTGATCCGCTACTGGGAGCGCGCCCGCAAGGCCGGTCTGCCGGTGGCGGCCGACTTCGGCGAGTTCTACCGCGACTTCGAATGGATGGGCCTGCAGCGCCATCTGAAGGTGCTCGGCATCTTCGCCCGCCTGTACCACCGCGACGGCAAGGACGGCTACCTGGCCAACCTGCCGCTGGTGCTCAAGTACACGCGCCAGGTGGCCGGCCGCTACACCGAGCTGCGCAAGCTGGTCCGCCTGCTGGATGCGCTCGAGGGCGCGGAAAGCCCTGCCGGCTATACGTTCTGACATGGCGGCAGCCCCCGAGCCGTCCGACGCCCCCGTCACCCGCTCCGGCGAATGGTGGGCCGGCGTGCGTGCGCTCGCGCCCATGCTGCTTGGCGTGGCGCCGTTCGGGCTGATCTACGGCGTGCTGGCGGTCGGCGCCGGCATGCCGGCCTGGCTCGCCTGCGCGATGAGCGCCATCGTTTTTGGCGGCGCGTCGCAGATGATCCTGACGCAACTGTGGGCGGCGGGCACGCCGGCGCTGCTGATCGCCATCACCGTCGCGATGGTGAACCTGCGCCACGCGCTGTATTCGGCCACGCTCGCGCCCACCACGGCCCATCTGCCGCGTCGCTGGAAAGCGCTGATCGCCTACCTGCTGACCGACGAGGCCTTCGCCGCGATGACGCGCCGCCTGTCCGACACCGGCGAGCGGGCCCGCTACCGCCATTGGTTCTACTTCGGCGCCGGCTTCGTGCTGTGGGCCAGTTGGCAGTTGTCGACGCTGGCCGGTGTCCTGGTCGGCGCGCAGGTGCCGCGCGACTGGCCGCTCGACTTCTTCCTGCCGCTCACGTTCATCGCGATCATCGTGCCCAACCTGAAGCACCGCGCGCACGTCGCCGCGGCGCTGGTGGCCACGGCGCTGGCCGTGGCGTGCTACGCCCTGCCCCACAAGCTCGGGATCATGGTGGCGGCGCTGGGCGGCATTGCCGCCGGCATGCTGCTGCTCGGCCGCGGGCCGCGCCCGGGCGCATCACAGGCCGGCGCCGCGACGGGCAAGGAGCCAACCGCATGAGCGCCCTGACACTGCTGTGGGTGTTCGTCGCCGCCGGGCTCGCCACCTTCCTGATCCGTCTGTCGTTCATCGCCGTCGAGGGACGGGTGCGGCTGCCATCGTGGTTTCGCACCGCGCTGCAGTTCGTGCCGGCGGCGATGCTGTCGGCGCTGATCGCCCCCGATTTGCTGATGCGCGACGGCGAACTCTTCCTGAGTCCCACCAATGCCCGGCTGGTGGCCGGGCTGGTCGCCGTCGTCATCGCCGCCCGCACACGCAGCATCGGCTGGACGATCGCCGGCGGCATGGTCACCCTGATCACGCTGGAGAAACTGTTTTGAAAGTCATGATCTTCGCCGCCGGCCGTGGCGACCGCATGCGTCCGCTGACCGATACCCGCCCCAAGCCGCTGCTGGAAGTCGCGGGCAAGCCGCTGATCGTCTGGAAGATCGAGGCACTCGCACGCGCCGGCCTGCGCGATATCGTCATCAACCACGCCTGGCTCGGCGAGCAGATCGAGGCGGCACTCGGCAATGGCGAGCGCTTCGGCGTGCGCATCGCCTATTCGGCCGAAGGCGCCGCGCTAGAAACCGCTGGCGGGATCGCGCACGCGCTGCCGCTGCTTTGCGCGCACCCGGAGCGCGGCGAGATCTTCCTCGCGGTGTCGGGCGACATCTTCTGCGACTACGATTTCCGCGCGCTGCTGCCGCGCGCGCGCGACATGGCCGGCGCCGCCGACCCGCGCATGCATCTGGTGATGGTGCCCAACCCGGCCTTCCACCCGCTCGGCGACTTCACGCTGGCGCCCGACGGACGGCTGACGACGGAAGAACACCCCGCGCCCGGCACCGGCGAGCGACTGACCTTCGGCAACATCGGTCTCTATGACACGCGGCTCTTCGCCGGCATCGCGGCCGGCGAGAAGGTCGCCATGACGCCGTACTATCGCGCCGCCATCGCGGCCGGCACGGCAAGCGGCGAATGCTTCGACGGCCGCTGGGAGAACGTCGGCACGCCGGGCCAACTGGCCGAACTGGATGCCGCCGTACGCGCGGCCGGCGCGCGCTGCGCCGCCACCGGCACCGGCGGCCGCTGATGCCTGCGCCGGGCACCGCACCGTGCCCGGCTCCCCATGCACGCGCGGGTGCACCTGCCGCAACTCGCGGCTCACCCGCCTGCGGCGTTAGAATCAACCCGTTCCGTTTTCAGCCGTCCATCCTATGTCCGCACCCGATCCCGCTCTCCTTCACGCCTGCCGCGACCGCCGCGACCGCGTACTGCAGCACCTGCGCGCAGGCGGCGGTGGCGTGGCCATCCTGCCGACCGCGCCGGAAGCCATGCGCAACCGCGACAGCGACTATCCGTACCGGCACGACAGCTATTTCTATTACCTGACCGGCTTCACCGAGCCCGAGGCCGTGCTGGTGCTGGTGGCCGGCGGCCCCGGCGAAGCGGCCAGCGCCGACCGCAGCATCCTGTTCTGCCGCCCCAAGCACGAAGAGCGCGAGATCTGGGACGGTTTCCGCCATGGTCCCGAGGGCGCGCGCGCCGCGTTCGGCTTCGACGAGGCCCATTCGGTGGAGGACATCGACGCGCAACTGCCGCCGCTGCTCGCCGACCGCGCGCAACTCGCCTACCCGCTCGCCGCCTCCACGCGCACCGACATCCAGGTGCGGCGCTGGCTCGATGCCGTGCGCAGCCAGGGGCGTGCCGGCGTGTCCGCCCCCGCCGTGGCGCAGGACGTCCGTACGCTGCTCGACGAGATGCGCCTGTTCAAGGATGCCGGCGAACTGGCCGTGATGCGGCGCGCCGGCGAGATTTCCGCGCAGGCGCACGTGCGCGCCATGCGCACGGCCCGCGAAGGCCTGCGCGAGTACCACCTGGAGGCCGAGCTGCTGTACGAGTTCCGCCGCCACGGCGCGCAGAGCGTGGCCTACAACTCGATCGTCGCCGCCGGCGCCAACGCCTGCGTGCTGCACTATCGCGCCGGCCCCGCCGTGCTGAACAACGGCGACCTGTGCCTGATCGACGCGGGCTGCGAACTCGACGGCTACGCCTCCGACATCACCCGCACGTTCCCGATCTCCGGCCGCTTCTCGCCCGCGCAGCGCGAACTCTATGACCTGGTACTGGCCGCGCAGGACGCCGCGATCGCGCAGACCCGTGCCGGCGTGCCGTACAACGTGCCACACGATGCCGCGGTGCGCGTGCTCGCGCAGGGCATGCTCGACACTGGCCTGCTCGACCGCAACAAGGAAGGCACCCTCGACGACGTGATCGCCAACGGCAGCTACCGCCGCTTTTATATGCACCGCACCGGCCATTGGCTCGGCATGGATGTGCACGACGTTGGCGAGTACCGCGTGCCCGGCCCCGTCGCCGGCGATGGCGAGCGCCCGTGGCGGCCGCTGCAGGCGGGCATGGTCGTGACGGTCGAGCCGGGCATCTATGTCCGCCCGGCCGAGGACGTGCCGGAACGCTACTGGCACATCGGTATCCGCATCGAGGACGACGCGGTGGTGACGAACGACGCCTGCGAGGTCATCACGCGCGGCGCGCCGGTCAAGGCCGACGACATCGAGGCCCTGATGCGCGACAACGCGGCCGGAGGTGCGCAATGATCGGCTGGCTGCGCAGGATTCTCCCCTTCGGCAATACCGGCGGCGTGCCGGCGCGTGCGCACGCGCCCAACGAGCCGTTCGTGATCAACCTGTACGACGACCGCGTGGTCGTGCACCGGCCCGACGGCCAACGCGAGGAAATGGCCTGGGATGCACTCGAGCGCGTGGTGGTGCGTGTCTCGAACCGTTCACCGTGGGCCGGCACCGCCTGGCTGATCCTGGCGGGCAGTCCCGACAGCCAGCAGGGCTGCGTCGTGCCGCTTCACGCGGCCAACCACGCCGCGCTCATCGCGCGGCTGCAGGCGCTGCCCGGATTCCAGCAGCAAAAGCTTGACAACGCGCTGCGCGACGCCGCGGCCGGCAAGACCCGCACGGATGCGGTTCTCTGGAAGCGCGGCGCCGTGGCGCAAGACGGATTCGCCGAAGGCGCAAGCCATGCCGACACCGTCCACTGACGTGCGCGACATCGCCATCGTCGGCGGCGGGCCGGTCGGGCTCGCGCTCGCCTGCCAGTTGCTGCGCACGACGGCCTGGCGCATCACGCTGATCGACGCCGCGACGCCGGCGCGCGCCGCGCGCGACCCGCGCGCGATTGCGCTGTCCCATGGCAGCCGACAGTTGCTCGAACAGATCGAGGCCTGGCCGGTAGCGATGAGCCCAATCGAGCACATCCATATCTCGCAGCGCGGCCGCTTCGGCCACGTGAAGCTGCATGGCAACGACTACGGCGTGCCGGCGCTCGGCTATGTCGTGCGCTATGGCGACCTGTGCCAGGTGCTCGAACGTGCACTGGCGCGCGCCGCGACGCTGGCCGACCCGGGCCGGCTCGAACGCGTGTTCGAAACCCATATCGACGACGTGCGGCAGGACGAGCCAGCCAGCGGCGGCGTCCACCTGGCCGGCCGCACGGTCGACGACCGGCCGGCGGCATTCGAGGCCCGCCTGGCGGTGCAGGCCGAAGGCGGCCTGTTCCATGAGCAAACGGCCCACGCCCGGCGCGACGACTACGGCCAGACCGCGATCATCGGCCATGTGACCAGTTCGCACCCCCTGCCGGGCTGGGCCTGGGAGCGCTTTACCGAGGAAGGCCCGCTGGCGCTGCTGCCGTATGAAGAGCACGGCACGCCCGGCTACGCGCTCGTGTGGTGCTGCGCCCCCGACCAGGCAGCGCGCCGGCTGGCACTATCGGAAGCCGAGTTCGTGGCGGAACTGGGCGAGATGTTCGGCACACGCCTTGGCCGCTTCACGCTGACCGGCAAGCGCCACGCCTTTCCGCTTGGCCTGAACGCCGCGCCGGTCACGGTCAAGGGCCGCGTGGCAGCCGTCGGCAACGCCGCGCAGACGCTGCACCCGGTGGCGGGCCAAGGGCTGAACCTGGGCCTGCGCGATGCCTTCGCGCTCGCCGATTCGTTGCGGGCGGCCTGCACGCCGCAGGCACTGGAAGCCTTCGCCGCCCGCCATCGCGTGGACCGTGCCGTGACGATCGGCGTGACCGACTTCCTGCCGCGCGCCTTCGCCGTAAACGGGCCGCTGGCCGCCCACGCGCGCGGTGCGTCGCTGGCGGCACTGGCGTGCCTGCGACCGCTCAAGGACGTGCTGGCGCGGCACATGATGTACGGGGCGCGCCGCTAGGCATGCCAAGGCCGCGCAGGTGGCGCCCTTGGCCGCCCTCCCGGGCGGCCAAGGGGCAACCGGCACGCGGCCACACCAATATTTGCTCAAATATTGGGCAGCCCTCGCGGTTTGGCGTTAGAATCCTGCGCTCGCACATGCCCCGGAACTCGCCGATCACGGATTCGGCACGGGCGTGTCTTTTCATTTCGATTCGCAGTCCTGCCGTTGCCGGATACGCCGTGGCGCGTGCCGGCGGATGCCGCGGCAGCGCCATGCCGCCCGGCCGCAGTCAGGTTACTCACCGCGCCAACGTCCTCGCCACCCGGAAAAGCGTCGCCTCATCGTGCAGATCGGTCCACATCGCCTTCGCAACAACCTGTTCGTCGCCCCCATGGCCGGGGTCACGGACCGGCCGTTCCGCCAGTTGTGTAAGCAGTTGGGCGCGGGCTATGCGGTGTCGGAGATGGTCGCCTCCAACGCCCAGCTCTGGAAGAGCGAGAAGACCATGCGGCGCGCCAATCACGCCGGCGAGGTCGAGCCGATCGCGGTGCAGATCGCCGGCGCCGAGCCGGCGATGATGGCCGAGGCCGCGCGCTACAACGTCGATCGCGGCGCGCAGATCATCGACATCAACATGGGCTGCCCGGCCAAGAAGGTCTGCAACGTGGCTGCGGGCTCCGCGCTGCTGCAGAACGAGCCGCTCGTCGTGCGGATCGTGGAGGCCGTGGTCGGCGCCGTGGGCGACCGCGTGCCAGTCACGCTCAAGATCCGCACCGGCTGGAACCGCGAGAACCGCAACGCGCTGCGCGTCGCGCGCATGGTGGAGGACGCCGGCATCAGCATGCTGACCATCCACGGCCGCACGCGCGCCGACCTCTATCACGGCGACGCCGAGTACGAGACCATCGCGGCGGTCAAGGCGGCCATCTCGATCCCGGTGGTCGCCAACGGCGACATCACGACGCCGCAGAAGGCCAAACACGTGCTGGCCGTGACCGGCGCCGACGCCATCATGATCGGCCGCGCGGCGCAAGGCCGTCCGTGGCTCTTCCGCGAGATCGAGCATTTCCTCGCGACCGGCGAGATGCTGCCGTCGCCGGAAGTCGCCGAGATCCGCGCGATCATGAACGCGCACCTGGAAGACCATTACGCGTTCTACGGCGAGTTCACCGGCGTGCGCACGGCGCGCAAGCACATCGCGTGGTACACGCGCGGGCTGGCGGGCGCCAACCTGTTCCGCCACCGCATGAACACGCTGGAGACCACGCAGGCGCAGTCGGACGCCGTCAACACCTTCTTCGACGAGCAGGCAATGGTGTCGGACCGGCTGGTCTACGTGGACGATGATGTGAACGACCGCGGCACGGAGGATGCCGAGGCGCCGGACAGCGAATCGAACAACAACAAGAAACGGGAGTTGCTTGCCGCATGAGCCGCAACGCTATCGACCAGTGCATCCGCGACAGCCTGGATGCCTATTTTCGCGACCTGGACGGCGAAGAGCCTTCCAATATGTACAACATGGTGCTGGAGGCCGTGGAGCGGCCGCTGCTGGAAGCCGTGATGGTGCGCGCCGAGCGCAACCAGTCGCAGGCCGCCGCCTACCTCGGCATCAATCGCAATACGCTGCGCAAGAAGCTGCAGCAACACGGTTTACTTTGAATTTCAAGCGTTCCCCCTGAGCCATGATCAAGCAAGCCCTACTCTCCGTTTCCGACAAGACCGGCATCGTCGATTTCGCGCGCGAACTGAACGCGCTCGGCGTGACGCTGCTTTCCACCGGCGGCACCGCCAAGCTGCTAGCCGACAGCGGCCTGCCCGTGACGGAGGTGGCCGACTACACCGGCTTTCCCGAGATGCTGGACGGCCGCGTGAAGACGCTGCACCCCAAGGTCCACGGCGGCATCCTCGCGCGCCGCGACCTGCCCGAGCACATGGCAGCGCTCGCCGAGCATGACATCCCGACCATCGACCTGCTGGTGGTCAACCTGTATCCGTTCCAGCAGACCGTTGCCAAGGACGACTGCACGCTGCCCGACGCGATCGAGAACATCGACATCGGCGGCCCCACCATGCTGCGCTCGGCGGCCAAGAACCATCGCGACGTCACCGTGATCGTCGACCCGGCCGACTACGCCGTGGTGCTCGATGAAATGCGCGCCAGCGGCAACAGCGTCGGCTACGACACCAACTTTCGCCTGGCCACCAAGGTCTTCGCACACACCGCGCAGTACGACGGCGCGATCACCAACTATCTGACCAGCCTGGGCACCGACAAGTCGCACCTGGGCCGCAGCGCCTACCCGCAAACGCTGAACCTCGCTTTCGACAAGGTGCAGGAAATGCGCTACGGCGAAAACCCGCACCAGTCGGCCGCGTTCTACCGCGACCTGAAGACCGTGGACGGCGCGCTGGCCAACTACACGCAGTTGCAGGGCAAGGAACTGTCGTACAACAACATCGCCGACGCGGACGCCGCGTGGGAATGCGTGAAGTCGTTCGACGCCGCCCAGAGCGCCGCCTGCGTGATCATCAAGCACGCCAACCCGTGCGGCGTGGCCGTCGGCGCCAACGCGCTGGAAGCCTACGAGAAGGCCTTCAAGACCGACTCGACCTCGGCCTTCGGCGGCATCATTGCCTTCAACACGGAACTGGACGAAGCCGCCGCGCAAATCGTGGCCAAGCAGTTCGTCGAAGTACTGATCGCCCCGTCGTTCAGCGCCGGCGCCCGTGCCGTGTTCGCGGCCAAGCAGAACGTGCGCCTGCTGGAGATTCCCCTCGGCAAGGGCATGAACCAGTATGACTTCAAGCGCGTGGGCGGCGGCCTGCTGGTGCAGAGCCCCGATGCGAAGAACGTGATGCCGGCCGAGCTACGCGTGGTCACGCGCCGTCACCCGACCCCGAAGGAAATGGACGACCTGATGTTCGCCTGGCGCGTGGCCAAGTTCGTCAAGTCCAACGCCATCGTGTTCTGCGGCGGCGGCATGACGCTCGGCGTCGGCGCCGGGCAGATGAGCCGCGTGGATTCGGCACGCATCGCCAGCATCAAGGCGCAGAACGCGGGGCTGACCCTGGCCGGCTCGGCGGTGGCATCGGATGCGTTCTTCCCGTTCCGCGACGGGCTGGATGTGGTGGTCGACGCCGGCGCGTCGTGCGTGATCCAGCCGGGTGGCTCGGTGCGGGATGATGAGGTCATCGCTGCCGCGGATGAGCGGGGGATTGCGATGGTGTTGACTGGGACTCGGCATTTCAGGCATTGATGTTGGGATGGGGCCTCTTGCCTGTTGGTGGTTGAGGTCCCTCGGCCTTGGTTTTTTGGCGTTGGCCTTTGAAGCCAAAAGCTTGTTTCACATCCCCCTTCGGGGGCTGCGACTCACTTTTCTTTGCGTTCTGCAAAGAAAAGTAAGCAAAAGAAAGCAGACCCTGCCGGGGGCAGAACCTTTAGGGGTTGCGTGAGTGGTCGTGTGGGATTGCTGGGTTAGTGGTTCTGCATGAATCTGCCGTTCGCGATTCGGGCGGCCACGTTCTCCCGACTGTGTGTTTGGTTCGCTGTGAGGCAATACACTGCCAGCCTCCATAGCCCTTCCCACCTCTGCCGTTACCGGTTCAAACGGCCACTATCTTTTAGGCGTGACTGGTTTCGTCGTGGGGCAGCAGGGACACCCATCGCGTGGGGCCACCGTGCCCACCACGAATCCGCAAAGCTGGCTGGGCGTGGAGGCTAGCGCCGAGATCGGCAGAAGCTTGAAGTACCTACTTTCGTTTGCAGCGTATTGCCTCACCACGAATCGTAGAGACGGTTGGGAGATAGTGGTCGCCCGATCCGCGAACGGCAGATTCCTGCAGAACCGCTAACCCAGCAATCCCACACGACCACCCTCGCAACCCCTAAAGGGTCTGCCCCTCCGGCAAGGAGTCTGCTTTCTTTGGTTACTTTCTTTCCAGACGAAAGAAAGTAACTCGCAGCCCCCGTAGGGGGATGTGAAATAATCCTTTGGGCGGAAGCACCAACACCGCAACAAGGCCCCCCAGCAATAACCCCAAACAAACCCATGCGCATTCTCGGCATCGACCCCGGCCTCCGCACCACCGGCTTCGGCGTGCTGGAGAAGCACGGCAACAAGCTCCACTACATCGCCTCCGGCACCATCAAGAGCGATGGCAACAGCAGCCTGCCGGAGCGCCTGAAGACGTTGTTCGACGGCATCACGGAAGTCGCCAGCACCTACAAGCCGGACTGCGCGGCGATCGAGAAGGTGTTCGTCAACGTCAACCCGCAATCCACGCTGCTGCTGGGCCAGGCGCGCGGCGCTGCGATCTGCGGGCTGGTGGGACAGGATCTGCCGGTGTTCGAGTACACCGCGCTGCAGCTCAAGGTGGCCGTGGTCGGCTACGGCCGCGCCAACAAGGAGCAGGTGCAGGAGATGGTGATGCGCCTGTTGTCGCTGACGGGCCGTCCCAGCACCGATGCCGCCGATGCGCTGGGCATTGCCATCTGCCATGCCAACGGCGGCGACACGCTCGGCACGCTGTCGGGGTTGGCGCCGGACCTGGCGCGCAAGGGACTGCGCGTGCGGCGCGGCCGGTTGATCGGCTAGCGGCTGGTCGCGGGCGCCCTCGCCCTTTGCGGCACGCCGCCCGTATCTCTACAATCGGTCCGTCTTCCCGCCCATCCGGCGCGGGATGCCAACCGGGACCGTTCGCATGCTCCACGCCTTCCTCCGCCCTGGCACTTCCTGGCGCGCGCACGTCGTTGCCGCACTCGCCCTGCTCGGCGGCTGCTCCACGACACCGCCCACGCCGGCAACGGCCACTGCCACAACCGCCACTGCCTCGCCGCTGGCGCCCAAGGTGCTCGTCATCGGGCACCGCGGCGCCAGCGCGCTGCGGCCCGAGCACACGCTCGCGTCCTACGCCAAGGCCATCGAGGACGGCGCCGATGTGATCGAGCCCGACCTGGTCTCCACACGCGACGGTGTGCTGGTTGCCCGCCACGAGAACGACATCACGGGCACGACCAACGTCTCGGCGCTGCCGCAGTTCGCCAGCCGCTTGCGCACCAAGGTCATCGACGGCGAGCGCCTGACCGGCTGGTTCACCGAGGACTTCACGCTGGTCGAGCTGAAGACGCTGCGCGCGCGCGAACGCATCCCGCGCGTGCGCCCGGCCAACACGCGCTACGACGATCAGTTCGAGATTCCCACCTTCGACGAGATCGTGAACCTGGCCGCGCAAGCTTCCCAGCGCACGGGTCGCCAGATCGGCCTCTACCCCGAACTGAAGCACCCCAGCTATTTCCGCGGCATCGGGCTGCCGCTTGAGGACAAGCTGGCCGCCGCGCTGGGCGCAAACCCCTACACGCGCAGCGCGGCGGTCTACGTGCAGTGCTTTGAGAGCGGCGCGCTGCGCTCGATGCGCAAGCTGCTCGGCAACGGCATGGCGAACGTCCGGCTGATGCAGCTGATCGGCAAGCCTGCGGGCCGTCCCGCCGACTGGCGCCTGGCCGGCGACACGCGCACCTACGCGGACATGATGACGCCAGCCGGCCTGCGCGAGGTGGCCGCCTATGCCAGCGGCATCGGGCCGGACATGAACAACGTGCTGCCGCGCGATGCCCAGGGCGGCCCGGGTACGCCGTCCGCGCTGGTCCGCAACGCCCACGGCGCCGGCCTGCTGGTCCACCCGTACACGTTCCGGCCCGAGAACGCCTTCCTGCCCAAGCCGCTGCAGGCGGCCGGCGACGAGGCCACGCGCAGCCCGGACGGCATGGTGCGCCAGGTCCAGGCTTTCCTCGCCACCGGCATCGACGGCATCTTCACCGACGACCCGGCGCTGGGCCGGCGCGCCGTCGACACGGCACCGCGCTGAGCGCCCGACGCGCAGGCGCCTGGGCTACACTTGCTGCCGTTCGCCGCCCGCTGGTCGGGCGGCACCCTTTACGTTGAAAGACCCCGCTACACACCATGATCGGACGCATCGCCGGCACCCTCATCGAGAAGAATCCCCCGCACCTGCTGGTTGACTGCCACGGCGTCGGCTACGAGATCGATGTGCCGATGAGCACGTTCTACAACCTGCCCGCCACCGGCCAGCCGGTGACGCTGCTGACGCAACAGATCGTGCGCGAGGACGCGCACCTGCTGTACGGCTTCGGCACGCCAGCCGAGCGCAATACGTTCCGCGAGCTGATCAAGATCTCCGGCATCGGCGCCCGCATGGCGCTGGCGGTGCTGTCGGGCATGTCGGTATCGGAGCTGTCGCAGGCCATCACGCTGCAGGAGGCCGGCCGCCTCACGCGCGTGCCCGGTATCGGCAAGAAGACCGCCGAACGGCTGCTGCTGGAGCTCAAGGGCAAGCTCGGCGCGGAGCTGGGCCATGCTCCCGGCGCGCCCGCGCACGACAGCGCCGCCGACATCCTCAACGCGCTGCTGGCGCTCGGCTATTCCGAGAAAGAGGCGATGCTCGCCGTCAAGCAGGTGCCGGCCGGCACCGGGGTATCGGAAGGCATCAAGCTCTCGCTCAAGGCGCTCTCCAAGGGATAAGCCAGCGCGGCGGCGGGCCGCCCACCGCGTAGAATGGCGGGATATTCTGCATTTTCGCCATGATCGAAACCGACAAGCTGACTGGCCCCGACCGCGGCGCCGAACGTGTGATCTCGCCCGCCCCCGCCTCTTCTCGCGAGGAGGCCTTCGAGCGCGCGCTGCGGCCCAAGCTGCTCGACGAGTACGTCGGCCAGGAAAAGATCCGTGGCCAGCTCGACATCTTCATGCACGCGGCGCGCAATCGCCGCGAAGCGCTGGACCACGTGCTGCTGTTCGGTCCGCCCGGGCTCGGCAAGACCACGCTCGCCCACATCGTCGCGCGCGAAATGGGCGTGAACCTGCGCCAGACCTCCGGCCCCGTGCTGGAGCGCCCCGGCGACCTGGCCGCGCTGCTGACCAACCTCGAAGCCAACGACGTGCTGTTCATCGACGAGATCCACCGGCTGTCGCCGGTCGTCGAGGAAATCCTGTACCCGGCGCTGGAGGACTACCAGATCGACATCATGATCGGCGAAGGCCCGGCCGCCCGCTCGGTCAAGCTGGACCTGCAGCCGTTCACGCTGGTCGGCGCCACCACCCGCGCCGGCATGCTGACCAACCCGCTGCGCGACCGCTTCGGCATCGTCGCGCGGCTGGAGTTCTATACGGCCGAGGAACTCTCGCGCATCGTCACCCGTTCAGCGCACCTGCTGAACGCGCGGATCGATCCGCAGGGCGCGCTGGAAATCGCCCGGCGCGCACGCGGCACGCCGCGGATCGCCAACCGCCTGCTGCGGCGCGTGCGCGACTACGCCGAGGTCAAGGGCGACGGCACCATCACACACGAAATGGCCGACGCCGCGCTCGCGATGCTCGACGTGGACCGCGTCGGCTTCGACCTGATGGACCGCAAGCTGCTGGAGGCCGTGCTGCTCAAGTTCGGCGGCGGGCCGGTCGGCGTGGACAACCTGGCTGCCGCGATCGGCGAGGAGCGCGACACCATCGAGGACGTGCTGGAACCCTACCTGATCCAGCAAGGTTACCTGCAGCGCACACCGCGCGGCCGCGTGGCGACGGCCGCCGCCTACCGCCACTTCGGTCTCTCCACGCCCGATGGCGGCGGCGCGGCCGAACTCATCGACGATCAGTAAGCCTCGCCGCCGCCGGGCACGGCTGTAAAGTGAACAATGAATCACTTAAAGCGACTATCCACGAAGTGCGTCGTGTCAATTAAACGCTTTCAACCGGCGCTTACAATTTTTTCGATGTGGATTGCCGGTAACAGCAGCATTGGCCACAATGGCTGCAGCATTTTCCTGAAATCCGTGCCCGCCGGGCGCGACGGATCTGCAAGCTTCACAAAGCAAAGGACAGCTATGAATATTCGCGTCATCCCCTCCTCCCTGCGCGCTGCCGTGCTTGGCGTCGCACTGCTCGCCGCCGGCACCACCTACGCGCAGAAGACGCCGGCGCCGATCGGCGTGGCGGAAGAGGCCGTTATCTCGGGCAAGATCGTGGACATCGACCCGGACTCCAAGGCCGTCCTGGTGCAAGGTCCGCGTGGCAACGTGGTGGAACTGGTGGCCGGCGATGAAGTGAAGAACTTCGGCCAGATCCGCAAGGGCGACATCCTGACCGTGGTGCGCGGCGCTGCCCTCGTGGCGGCCCTGGAGCCGGTCGACAGCAAGGAGCCGAAGCTGGCCGAGTCGGTCGATCGCATTTCGCGCGCCAAGGAAGGCCAGAAGCCCGGCGTCGAGCGCGAGATCACCACCACCGTGGTTGCCGAAATCACCAAGGTGGATGCCGCCAAGCGCACCGTAACTTTCCGTGGCCCGCGCGAAACGCTGCGCACGGTCAAGGTCCAGGATCCCGCGATCGATCTCGCCAAGATCAAGCGCGGCCAGAAGGTCAAGATCGTGCTGCGCGAAGTCGTCGCGATCACGGTCAGCGCGCCGGCCAAGGCAGGCTGATAAGCAAGAACCCGCGACGAACGCGGCAATTTCCCAGTCAGGAGGTCACATATGAATCGACGTCATTTTGTTACCCGAGTTGCGGGATCTGGCCTGCTAGTGGCCACCGCGTTCGCTGCGGGCTGCACCACCACCGGCACCAGCGCGCCGACCGACACGGCGGCGAAGAAGCAGGAGATTGATTCCGGCGTGGACGGCGCGCTCAACCGGCTGTACGGCTCGGTGAAGGGCTCGCAGGACCTCGCCTCGCGCGCGCAAGGCATCCTGGTGTTCCCGCGCGTGATCTCCGCCGGCCTGGTGGTCGGCGGCGAGTACGGCGAGGGCTCGTTGCGCTCCAAGGGTGCGACGGTTGGCTACTACAGCACCTCGCAGGCCTCGGTCGGCGCGACGATCGGCGGCCAGTCCAAGTCGGTCGTCATCATGTTCATGACGATGGACGCGTACAACAAGTTCCTCAACAGCAGCGGCTGGACGGCCGGAGCGGACGCAAATGTGGCGCTCGCCAAGGTCGGCGCCAACGGCCAGCTCGACACCCTGACCACCCAGCAACCGGTGGTGGGCTTCGTGCAGACCAACGCAGGGCTGATGTTCGACGTGTCGCTCAACGGCTCCAAGATCTCCAAGATGAAGATCTGACGCCACGAGAGTCCCGCGTCGCGCGGTATCCCGATCCCGGCTCCGGCCGGGATTTTTATTTCCGGTCCGGGCCGCGCAACCGGCCCGCTGGCATAATCGCGCGGAAATGCTCGCCCCCGGGAACCGCCATGTCCGTGCCATCCGCCACGCCCGCCCGTAGCGCCCACGCCGGGCATACCGGCCGCGTCTACCGCTACTACGACTTCGTGATGGTGGCCTTCGTCACGGTGCTGCTGTGTTCCAACCTGATCGGCGCGGCCAAGGCGGCCCAGGTCACACTGCCGGTCCTCGGCACGGTCACCTTTGGCGCCGGCGTGTTGTTCTTCCCGATCTCGTACATCTTTGGCGACGTGCTGACCGAGGTCTATGGCTACGGGCGCGACCGCCGCGTGGTCTGGGCCGGCTTTGCGGCACTGGCGTTCGCCACCTTCATGAGCCTGGTGGTGCTGCGCATGCCGGTGGCGCCGTTCATGGCCGACTACCAGAAGAGCCTGGAGGAGGTGTTCGGCAATACCTGGCGCATCGCGTTTGGCTCGCTGATTGCCTTCTGCTGCGGCAGCTTCACCAACAGCTACGTGCTGGCCAAGATGAAGCTGTGGTCGGGCGGGCGCTGGCTGTGGACACGCACGATCGGCTCCACGTTGGCGGGCGAACTGGTGGATTCGTCGCTGTTCTACGTCATTGCGTTCTACGGCATCTGGCCGGTAGAACAGGTGATCCAGGTCGCTATTGCCCAGTACGTGCTGAAAACCGGCTGGGAGGTCGTGATGACGCCGGTGACCTACAAAGTGGTGGCGTTCCTGAAGCGGTCGGAGAACGAGGATTGGTACGACCGCGACACCAACTTCACGCCGTTCCGGCTGCGGGTCTGAGACGCCGGGAACACCGCGATACCCGCCGTGGGGTCACGGCACCCGCTTGTCCACCTCGTCGAGCGCCAGCGCCTCCAGGTGCGTGACGTCGCCCCACTGTGACAGCGTGAGCCGCGTGCTGTCGCTGCGCAGCCGGTTGACGCTGGCATTGAGCAGCTCGTGCTCGCGCGGCGCCTCCAGCGTCATGCCGGTGGCCTCCCGGTACAGGCAGTCCAGCACGCCGCCGTGCGCGACCAGTGCGATGCGCTCGCCCGGATGCCGGCGCGACAGCGACAGCGCGATCTCCACCACCCGCTCGTGGAATTCGGACAGCGACTCGCCGTTGTCCGGCGCGTAGTCGGGCACACGCGCCTGCCAGCGAGCGAAGTCCTCCGGCAACTGCTCGGCCACCTCGGCGTAGGTCATGCCCTCCAGCGCGCCGTAGCAGCGCTCGCGCAGGCGCGGCTCGGCGCGCACCGCCAGCCCCAGCGTGCCGGCCAGCGGCCCGGCGGTCTGCATCGCGCGTGACAGGTCGCTGGAATAGACGGCATCGATCGGCTCGCCCGCCAGCGCTTCGGCCAGCGCGCGCGCCTGCGCGAGTCCCGTGTCGTTCAGCGGAATGTCCAACTGCCCCTGCAGCCGTCGCTCGCGGTTCCAGGCGGTCTCGCCGTGGCGAATCACGATCAGGTGGGTGTAGGCGAGCGGGTGGGCGGGGCTGTGCGACATGCCGTTTCCTTGGTGCGGCGGGGGGCGCCGTTGCTGCCGGGCCTTACCCGGCGAGCTTGGGGTTGAGCGTGTAGGTGCCGGTCAGGCTGCCCTGCGCGAGCACGTGGCCTTCGATGGCCTCGCGCACCTGCGCACCGGCGAACTTGCCTTCCTGCGGCAGGCGGTCGATGTCGAGCGCGTACACGGTGAACACGTAGTGGTGCAGCAGCGTGTCGTTCCACGGCGGGCACGGACCGTCGTAGCCGTAGTAGTCGCCCTTCATGTCAGCATCGCCGGCGAACCAGCCGGTGTAGTCGTTGATGCCGTGGCGCAGGCCGCCCGCGGTGGCGGTGCCGCCCGCCGCCTCGGGACCGGGCTTGCCGCGCGCGATCACGCCGTCGCTGTGCGATCCGGCCGCGATGGTGGTCAGGCCCGGCGGAATGTCGACCAGCACCCAGTGAAAGAAGTCCACGCGCGGCAGCGAGGCCGGCACCTCGCGGCCTTCCTGGTTGACGTCATCGCCCCGGCTGGGGACGTCGCGGTCGTGGCAGATCAGCACGAACGAGCGCGTGCCGGCGGGCGCGTCGTCCCAGTGCAGGTCGGGATTGCGGTTCGTCGACAGCGTCACATGGCTGGCCGCGTCGGGCACGCAGAATGCGAACTCGCCGGGGATCGGCGCGTTGTCGGCGAAAGCCTTGCTCCAGAGTTTCATTTGTCTCTCCTTTGTCGCGGTTGCCGCGCCTTGCCAGCACGGCATCCCGAATCCTTGCCGACGGCCTCAGATCGCCGGCGGCGGCACGCGCAGCCAGAAGGTCACCGGGCCATCGTTGGTCAGGCTCACCTGCATCATCGCGCCGAACTCGCCGGTCGCAACCGTCGGGTGGGCGGCACGCGCGCGGGCGACGAAATGGTCATACAGGCGCCGGCCCTCGTCCGGCGACGCCGCCGGCGTGAAGCTCGGGCGCGTGCCGCTGTTGGTGTCCGCCGCCAGCGTGAACTGGGAGACGACCAGCAGCCCGCCCGCGCCGCCGTTGCCGTCGATATTCTGCACCGACAGGTTCATCTTGCCATCGGCGTCCGAGAACACCCGGTAGGCCAGCAACTTGGCGAGCAGCCGCTCGGCCTGCGCCTCGGTGTCGCCGCGCTCGGCGCAGACGAGCGCCAGCAGCCCGGCGCCGATTTCGCCGGTGGTGCGGCCCGCCACGGTGACGCGGGCCTGCGAGACCCGCTGGATCAGCGCGATCATTGGCGCCCCGCCATCAGGCGAGCGTCACGCGCGCGAAGCGGCGCTTGCCGACCTGCACCACGTAGGTACCGGCGGCCACCTTGGTCGCCTTGTCGCTGACCGTCGCGCCATCGATCTTGATGCCGCCCTGCTCGATGTTGCGGTTGGCCTCGGACGTGGACGGCACCAGGTTGGCCTGCTTGAGCAACTGCGCGATGCCCAGCGGCGCGCCCGACAGGCTGACCGCCGGGATGTCGTCCGGCACGCCGCCGCGAGCGCGGTGGTTGAAGTCCTCCAGCGCCTTTTCCGCATCGGCCTGGCTGTGGAAGCGGGCGACGATCTCCTGCGCCAGCATCACCTTGCAGTCGCGCGGATTGCGGCCCAGCGCGATTTCTTCCTTCATCAGGTCGATCTCGCTCATCGGGCGGAACGACAGCAGTGTGTAGTACTGCCACATCAGGTCGTCCGAGATGCTCATCAGCTTGCCGAACATGTCGTTCGGGGCCTCGGCCACACCAACGTAGTTGCCCTTGGACTTGGACATCTTCTCGACACCGTCCAGGCCAACCAGCAGCGGCATGGTCAGGATGCACTGCGGCTCCTGGCCGTATTCCTTCTGCAACTCCCGGCCGACCAGCAGGTTGAACTTCTGGTCGGTGCCGCCCAGCTCCAGGTCGGAGCGCAGCGCCACCGAATCGTAGCCCTGCATCAGCGGGTAAAGGAACTCATGGACCGAAATCGGAATCCCAGACCGGAACCGCTTGGTGAAGTCGTCGCGCTCCATCATGCGGGCGACGGTGTACTTGGCGGCCAGCTGGATCATGCCGCGCGCGCCGAGCGGGTCGCTCCACTCGCTGTTGTAGCGGATCTCGGTGCGAGCCGGATCGAGCACGAGGCTCGCCTGGCGGTAGTAGGTCTCGGCGTTGGTTTCGATCTGCTCGCGAGTGAGCGGCGGGCGGGTGGCGTTGCGGCCGGACGGATCGCCGATCGTCGATGTAAAGTCGCCGATCAGGAAGATGACCTGGTGACCGAGGTCCTGCAACTGGCGCAGCTTGTTGAGCACCACGGTGTGGCCGATGTGGATGTCGGGCGCGGTCGGATCCAGGCCCAGCTTGATGCGCAGCGGCTCGCCGGTGGCCTCGCTGCGGGCAAGTTTCTGCGCCCACTCGGCTTCGATCAGCAGTTCGTCGCAGCCGCGCTTGGACACCTCCAGCGCGTGCATCACCGATGGCGTAAGGGGGTATTTGGCCGCGGGGCCCGAGGACACTTCAGTCATGACTTAAGTCTTTGAAATTCATAAGATTTCGAGAAAATACCAAGGCGTCCTTTGGTATAATTCGCGATTCGGTGCCAGGGGGATTCTTCCTGCTGGCCACCCGCCAGGCAAGGCGCGGCAAAGCGCTATTGTAGGGCGGCAAACAAATATGGCCCGCGCCGCACCTCGGGGGAGGAAGGCAGACGACGCTCCAAGACGCACATCGTCGCGGCAGCGGTGCCCGAAACAAGAGTGAATTTTACGTGATGTGGTCCAGACTCCGCGAAGTTTTCGCGCGCGAGCTGGTGGTTCTCGTTGATCCGACCAGCCCTCTCCATGCCCGGCGGCGCAAGCAATTGATCGCCTCCGTCGGCACGGTCTTCACGCTGGGCATGGCTGCCGCGATGGGCGTTGCGCCCCGGACGGCCTTCGACGATCCGCTGGCGCCCCGCGTGAACGAATCGCTGCGCATGCCCGACATGCGCGCCCAGCTCGAGCAGCTGACCGACGCCGAAAACGTCTACGTGCGCCAGGAGCGCATGCAACGCGGCGACACCATTGCAACGCTGCTGCGCCGCCTTGGCGTGGACGACCCGGACGCCCAGGCGTTCATCATCCGGAACCCGACCGCGCGCGCGCTGTTCAGCCTGACCCCCGGCCAGACGGTGCAGGCCGAGATGGACGACAACAACCTGCTGGTCTCGCTGCAGGCCAGCCTTGGCGGCGACGCCTCCACCTCGCGCGAACTCGTGATCGAGCGCATCGATGCCGCCGACGAGAACGCCGCGCCCGTCTACAAGGCCCGCGTCCAGAGCGTCGACAACGAGCTCCACTACGAAATGCTCTCCGGCGCGATCTCCGCCGGCGGTTTCTTCCAGGCCATGGATGCGGCCAAGGTGCCGGACGATGTCGTCCAGCAGATGATCTCGATCTTCTCCGGCGTGATCGACTTCCACCATGACATCGCCGCCGGCGACCGCTTCCGCATCGTCTACGAGGCGGGCTTTCGCGACGGCGAACTGGTGCGAAGCGGCCGCGCGGTGGCCGTGGAACTGATCAACCGCTCCACGCTGCATCAGGCGCTCTGGTATGCGCCGGAAGGCGACAAGAACGGCGCCTACTACACGTTCGACGGCCGCGCCATGAAGCGCCCGTTCCTGCGCACGCCGCTGGAGTTCTCGCGCGTGTCGTCGGGCTTTGGCGGACGCAACCATCCGCTGCATCAAAACTGGGCGCAGCACAAGGGCGTGGACTTCGCCGCGCCGACCGGCACCCGGGTATTCGCCACCGGCGAAGGCGTGGTCGACTTCGTCGGCCAGCAGAGCGGTTACGGCAACATCGTGATCCTGCGCCATCCCAACGGTTACTCGACGTACTACGCGCACCTGTCCGGCTTCGGCGGCATCGCGACCGGTCAGCGAGTGTCGCAGGGCCAGGTGATCGGCTTCGTCGGCCAGACCGGCTGGGCCACCGGCCCGCACCTGCACTACGAGTTCCGCTTCAACGACGTGCCGCAGAACCCGCTCACGATCACGCTGATGGAGTCGCCGACGCTGACCGGCAAGTCGCGCCAGCAGTTCCTGAGCTACACGAGCGGCATGCTGAGCCGGATCAACGCACTGCGCACGTACAACGTGCTGACCGCCAGCAACTGACGCCCTCATGACCCTCACGCCAGCACCGACCGGGCGCTTCATCGGCATCATGTCCGGGACCAGCATGGACGGCGCGGACGGCGTGCTGGTCGACTTCGCGGGTGAACGGCCCGTGGTGCTGGCCGCGGCCCACCAGCCCTTCCCCGACGCGCTGCGGGCCGCCTTCGCCGCCCTGCAGCAGCCCGGCGACGACGAAATCCACCGCGAGGCGTTGGCCGCCAACGGGCTCGCGCGCGTGTATGCCGATTGCGTGGCGACGCTGCTGCGGCAAGCGGCGCTGCCCGCCTCGGCTGTTGAGGCGATCGGCGCGCACGGCCAGACCATCCGCCACCGCCCGGGCCTGTACGACGGCATCGGCTACACGCGCCAGAGCCAGCATCCCGCTCTGTTGGCGGAACTCGCCGGCATCGACGTCGTCGCGGACTTCCGCAGCCGCGACATCGCCGCCGGGGGCCAGGGCGCGCCGCTCGTGCCAGCGCTGCACCAGGCCCTGTTCGGTGCGGCCGATGAAACGCGCGTGGCCTGCAATATCGGCGGCATCTCCAATATCAGCGTGCTGCCGGCGGCAAGCAGCGGCCGCCCGGTGACGGGCTTCGACTGCGGCCCCGGCAATGCCCTGCTCGATCACTGGATCGCACGCCATCGCGGCCTGCCGTATGACCACAACGGCGACTGGGCGGCGAGTGGCCAGGTCAGCGACGCGCTGCTCGCGGCTTGCCTGACCGAGCCGTACTTCAGCGCTTCGCCACCCAAGAGCACCGGGCGCGACCTCTTCCACCCCGACTGGCTCGATGCCCGCCTTGCGGCGTTCACGGCATTGGCGCCCGCCGACGTGCAGGCGACGCTCGCCGCGCTGACCGCCGAGGCCATCGCCCGCGACGTGCGCACGCACGCGTCGGACGCGCGACACCTGATCGTCTGTGGCGGCGGCGCGCGCAACGGCTTCGTGATGGCATCGCTGGCGCGGGCGCTGCCCGGCGTGGCGGTGCAAACCTCCGACGACTACGGCGTGCCGGTCTCGCAGGTGGAAGCCATCGCCTTCGCGTGGCTGGCGCGCCAGTGCCTGCTGCGCGCCCCCGGCAACGTGCCCACGGTCACCGGCGCCGCCGGCCCGCGCGTGCTGGGCGCGATCTATCCGCGCTGACCCACTCCCCCGAGGCGTCAGCCGCTCGTCTCGCGGTTCGCGCTGTCCGCGCGGGTCGCATATCCCGCTTCACACATCCAGCCGATAAACGCCTCGGCGAGCGGCGACGGCCGCATCGCCAGCGAGCGCGCCAGCACCACCCGTTGCGGCGTCACCGCCTCGCGCAGCGGCAGGCAGGCGATCGGCGCCCCATCGTAACTGTGATCTCCCGCCGGACGCGTGCACGACAACGCCACGCCATAGCCATGCGCCACCAGCCCGCGCTGCATCTCGAACGTCTGCGTGTACTGGTGCAATTGCGGATGCAGGTTGTGCGCCCAGAACAGCGACAGGAAGTACTCGCGCGTCTGGGCAATGTCCTCCAGGATCAGCCGCTCGCGCGCAAGGTCCACCAGGCTGACATCGGCCTGGCCGGCCAGCGGATGGCCGGCCGGCAGCAGCGCATACGGCTTGAGCCTGGCCAGCGTCCAGGTTGCCACGCGCTCGTCGAAACCGAGATCGTAAGTCAGTGCCAGCTCCGCCTTGCCGGCATGCAGCGCGCGGTGAACCGTGGTCAGGTCCGCCTCGAACAGCGTTACGGACACCTCCGGATGGCGCTCGCGAAAACCGGCCAGCAGCCGGGGCACGTAGTAGGGTCCCAAATCCTGGAAGCACGTCAGCGACAGCTGGCCGCTCAGCCCCCTCGGCTCCCCCTCGCCGGTTGCGATGCCGGCGGCGAGCGCAAGAATGTCACGGGCACGCCCCAGCAGGCGCTGCCCCGCCGGCGTCAGTTCCAGTCCGCGGCTGACCTGTCGGCGGAACAGCGGCTCGTCCAGCGTGTCCTCAAGCTGGGCGATGGCGGTCGATACGGATGGCTGCGAGACGTGACGCGCGCGCGCCGCGGCGCTGATGCTGCCGTGCTCGGCGGCGGCGACGAAGTACTCGAGCTGGCGGAACGAGAAGGCAATCATGAATTCCTATATTACAGCATAGGAAATATATGCTTTTCCTATTCATCGCCGCATCCGATACTGGCTTCCACACCTGAATCTCCACGCCCCCAACGGAACGCCCCATGCCAGTCACCCCGGAACAGATCGAGTCCTATCAACGCGACGGCGTGTTGGTGCTGCGCGGCGCCTTCACCGATTGGATCGCGCGGCTACGCGACGGCTTCGAGCAAAACCTGGCCGCGCCCGGACCCTTTGCCATGGAGCACGTGCGGGATGGCGAGAGCGGGCGCTTCTTCGAGGACTACTGCAACTGGCAGCGCATTGCGCCGTTCGACGCCTTCATCCGCCAGTCGCCGGCGGCGGCCATCGCCGGCCGGATCATGGGCGCGTCGACGGCACAGATCTTCCACGAGCATATCCTGGTCAAGGAACCCGGCACTTCCAAGCCGACGCCCTGGCACCAGGACCTGCCCTATTACTGCGTGGACGGATTGCAGACCGCCAGCTACTGGATACCGCTCGATCCCGTCACACAGGCCAACACGTTGCGCGTGGTGCTCGGCTCGCACCGCTGGCCGCGCCTGGTGCGGCCCAAGCGCTGGGCCAGCAACGAGAATTTCTACGCGGGCGAGGACGCCTTCATGGACATGCCCGACGTGGAGGACGGCAACCACACGATTCTCGCGCCGGAACTGGAGCCCGGCGACGCCGTGGTATTCGACTTCCGCACCGTGCACGGCGCGGCGGGCAACACGGGAGACGGCCGGCGACGCGCATTCTCCGCGCGCTTCCTTGGTGACGACGTACGCTACATCGAACGCCCGGGCCGCACCTCGCCGCCATTTCCGGGAATCGGCCAGCACACGGGGGAGCGGATGCGGGAAGACTGGTTCCCGGTGGTGTGGCGCGCCTGAACCCGGCGCGTGGGCAATAAAAAAGCGCACCGGATGGTGCGCTTTTTTTTGGGGCCGGGACGACTCAGACCGAGAACGACGACCCGCAACCGCAGGTGGTGCTTGCGTTCGGGTTCTTGATCACGAACTGGGCGCCGTTGATGTCTTCCTTGTAGTCGATCTCGGCGCCGACCAGGTACTGATAGCTCATCGAGTCGATCAACAGCGTGACGCCGTTCTTGACCATCGTGGTGTCGTCTTCGTTGACCTCTTCGTCAAACGTGAAGCCGTACTGGAAGCCGGAACAGCCGCCGCCCTGCACGAACACGCGCAGTTTCAGCTCGGCATTGCCCTCTTCCTCGATCAACTGCTTGACCTTGTCGGCGGCGCTGTCGGTAAAGACGAACGGTGCCGGCACGTCCTC
>JACXTT010001002.1_pt1 | contig 48274 bp, 34 predicted proteins | sample 9270951 | NCBI WGS metagenome assembly JACXTT01 (sample SAMN15532306, study PRJNA645909) | rock metagenome | isolation source: weathered quartz diorite | place: Puerto Rico | collected 2017-06-21 | reverse complement strand
AAAACTGTGCACCTGGATCACCGGTTTCGCCTACATTTTCCTGTTGCTGATTTACATTTGCCTCCGTTCCGTACTCAGAAAGCACTACTTTATGATTAGGATAGTTTTTTTCCAACCCGGTAACCCAATCTTCCAGATCGGGTATTTTCCCTTCGTACCAGCCATAATATCTGTTGATACCCTGTATATCAGCGGCCAGGTTTGACGGGCGATCCATTTCACCATAACCGCTTACACTCGCAGTGAACCGACCAGGATCTTCTGTTTTAGCAATATCATTAAGTTCGCGTGTTAAAACCGGCACAAACCCATCTGCCGAGCTGGAATAAACTTCGTTGTGTAAACCCCAATTATAAATAGAAGGGTGATTATAATTTTGCCTGATGAGCTCCGTAAGTTGTTGTTTGGCATTGTCCCCTTCCTGCGTCGACACCGCATTTACAAACGGAATTTCGGCCCATATTACAAAACCCATACTATCACATTTCGCATAAATATATTCGGCCTGCTGATAGTGGGCAAAACGGATGGAAGTTGCCCCGATCTCATAGATCATATCGAGGTCAGATTTGTGCTGCTCATTGCTTAGGGCGCTTCCATAATCCTGCCATTCCTGGTGGCGGCAAACTCCATACAGGCGATAAGGTTGCCCGTTAAGGTAAAATCCTTTCCCCTGTACAATTGAAAAATACCTGAGTCCGAGGGGCTGGGTAACCTCGTCAATAGTTTTACCTTGTTTAATAATAGATGTAGTAAGCGAGTATAAATAAGGGTCTTTTCTGCCGTTCCACAAATGCGGATTACTTAAAGATAGTTGCTGATCGATTATATTTATGCCTTGTGGCTTTACCTTTTCCGGTTGCTGTACCTCTTTCACTATTTTGCCAGCCCTATCTCTGATAATCGTTTTTACAGTTATCTCCTGTATCTGTGTTTCCTTGTTCTCAACTTTAGCGGTTATGCTTATGCTGGCTTTTTTTGCACTTACATCCTGTTTAATATAAATGCCCGGCGAGGCGTAATCAGTAGTACTGATATTGATTTTATTGGTAACGATTAGACTTACCGGGCGATAGATTCCACCATATACCCCAAACAGTTTATTATTGATGGGTATAACATCCGGGCGTTCCTCATTATTAACTTTTACCAGTATCGTATTAACTGTATCGTAACGTAGTGAATTACTGATATCAAAGCAAAATGCAGCGTAAGCACCTTTATGCTCCCCGATCAACTTATTATTGATATAGACATCGGTTACTGTACCTACTCCTTCAAAACGAATAAAAACACGCTTCCCTTTCCATGAATCACTTGCTTTAAGATCTTTTTTATAAAAAGCATCGCCCATGTAAAAGCCTTTTCCTTTCTGAATATCTTTATTATTCCAGGTATGGGGGACAGAAACAGTTTGCCAATCGGCGGTTGCCAATGCAATATTGGTTCTGTACGACGCTTTTTTAAATTGCCAGTCGCTATTAAACGGTATAACCTGTCGCGAAGATGCCGGTGCATCTGTATCCCGGACTTGTTGCCGGGCCTTGCTTTTAGCACTAATGCCAACAATTATCATGAGCAACAAAACGTATCTCACATGGATCATATATTTCATATTCATTTGTGGTACCAACTTAGGTTTTCGCTTTTTCATACCCGGTTCCATTGCCTTTACCCGTTTCCAAAACAATAACAAAAGGTTTCTTCGGCCTTTGTTGATGGAGGTGGATAAAATAGGTAGATGCTCCTATTTCTTCTGGTATATAAGTTTGCGTTGCGTTATCCAGGTCATAAGCCTTTGTAATCACGGAGTGTAAAGGGGAAGTTACACGTAATAAGCCCGATACCGGCACATTAAATACCACCATATAAGTTTTATTAGTACCGGTATTTTTTATAAAATATCCCCAATCCTGTTTGGCGAAGCCTGCGTATTCGCCATTATAGATAGCCTCCTTATTTATGGCCATCCAGTCACCTATAATTTTGGCCAGATTTAGCTCTTCTGCCCTGAAGGTTCCATCGGGCTTTGGGCCAAAATTGAGTACAAAGTTACCATCAAGCGAGACACATTTCGCCAGCATCTCCAGCAGTTCATCAGCGGTTTTAATATGCCCACTCCATTTTTTAGCATAACCCCATTGATTTTCGGGAACAGTCATTACACAATCCCAATCATTTCCGTGAACATCCTCTATCTTTTCGGGTATCTTACGTTCCCAGCCTTGTTCATAGTCACCCATCAAATTGCCATTCGAGTCGAAATGCCGCTTACCATATTCATCAGCGCGAAAACGGCTACCGATGATAAGGCCTGGGTGTACTTTTCGCATTTCCGTTTCAAGAGAATCGGCAAAGGCTGCTTGTTTAACCCATGAGCTATCCCAGGTGCCATCAAACCAAAGTCCCTTGGCAGTTGGGTATCGTGCTAACAATTCGAGCAACTGATTACGGGTAAATTGCTTAAAACGGTTAAAGGCGATACTATCATCGCGGGTTTTAATATCGTAACGCCAGTCGGGGTTGTGCCAGTCCATAATAGAAAAATATAGGATCACATCTATTCCCTGCTTATTGTAGGCCTTTACCAGCGGGCCGATGATATCCTTTTTATACGGTGAATTAGCAACTGTAAAATTAGTGTATTTACTCGGCCACAAACAAAAACCATCATGATGCTTAGTGGTAATAGTAACATACTTAACACCCATCTGGCCAGCCACAGCGGCCCATGAATCCGCATTAAACTTTGTTGGGTTAAACTGGTAAATTAATGAATCATAGGCTTGGGGGGATACTTCTTTCCAGGTCCTGATCCATTCTGCAGCGCCGTTATAGATTTTACCATTCCATTCGCCCCCAGATATAGAATACAATCCCCAGTGAATAAACTGTCCTAAGCCATAAGCCCTCCAACGGGCCATATCTGCATCATTTCTGCGGCCCAATCTATGCGCCCCATGCTGTAACGACATTTCCTTTTTCGCTGTCGTAGCTGCCTGCTGGGCAAATGTCTGCCGAGCATAACAACAAGTCAACAAAATAATTATGATCAATAAATTTCTTTTCATCACTAGCGATCTTTTTATCCTTTGCTATCACAAGAACAAATTATACCCGAAAGTTAAGCCATCAGTCATCTTTTTCGGTATATAAATACAGCGCAAACGTTTGCTTTACTCAACAACAACAAATTTTACAATTTAAGCTTACCGTACGTGCCCTGTCGCAAATCACCCTTAATTTGTCGTTGTTACCGGTTTTACTGGCATGACATGCACGTTACTTTTGTATAATAAACTAACTATCATGAGGAACAACAACAAAACAACTATTACCGCAGAAGTAGAAATAGACGCCCCAATTGAAACAGTTTGGGCCCGATGGACTAAACCCGAACACATTATGCAATGGAATAATCCAAGTGCTGAGTGGAGAACTTCCAGAGTAGAAAATGATTTACAGGCAGGTGGCAGGTTTCTGTTTGTGATGGAATTAAGAGATGGAAGCTTTCATTTCGACTTTAAAGGGACTTATGATGAGATCAAAATTCATGAACTGATCACTTATACACTTGACGATGGCCGCAAGTCGACAATAACTTTTACTACAAATAACGGAGTAAGAATAACAGAAACTTTTGAACCTGAAAACACCCAGCCCCTTGATATGCAAAAAGACTTTTGCCAGGCCGTATTAGATGGTTTTAAAAGATACGCCGAATCTGAAATTTAATGTCTATTGATAAACTATTACGTTAAATGGGTGGCCATTTTATTACAAAAGTGAGTTTACATGGTTTACACAATTTACGGCTTACATCTATTCAAATAATTGATCATCAATTATTTGAATAAGTTTTATAATAATTTATGTAAACCATCATTACTAAGCTATTCCATGCCATCAAAGTAATATGAATTTGATGCAAGGGATGAATGTAAAACATTAGTAAAGGGATTAGACCCTCCCCTATACGCAAACAAGTCGCGCTAATTAGCGCAACTTGTTTGCGTGTTATAATAACCTCTAAACCATACGTATCACTAAGGATACCCCATTTACAGGATAGAGCCTTAGTGATTATACGGCTTGTCGGCACTAATAAAAACTCATCCAGGCCCGGGCATCAGTAGCATTAACCAAATCATAAGTTTTGGGGCCAGTTTGAATAACATAATAACCATTTGGATCAAAAAACTTATCAGAAGTTGCCTTTACAATTGATGCTATAGCAGCTGGCGGAGTTCCGAATGATCCAAAATTTTTAAATACTATTTTTCCATTGGAAGGAAAGGATGCAACAGGAGCGGGTCCATAACTAAAAAAACTATTGCTTGTAGAAATATAACCAAGCCTGCTGTATGCAGCATTATACGCTGGCCAAAACAACATATAGCCAAAATTTGGTATAGTGGTTACTTTATAACCATCCGAAATATTATCCACAGTAAAGCCAGTGTTTGAAGACCAATAGGATCCATTTGATGGCTTGTTAAAAAATGTAGTAGCGGCTGTCAAATCGTATTTTAAAGGTACAATAGCTTCTTTTATTTGTATTGCATTGTTATTTATCGTTAGGTTAACCGTATGATTAACTGCATCGCCAGTTATTTTTTCTATAGTTGTTATTGAAGTTTTGCCAACTAAAAGAGGGGTGCTAAGCACAATGTTATTAGTTGTACCATCAATATAAAAATTGCTGGAAACTGTTTTTAAATTTGTGTTGCCATCCAAATAAGAAAGATTTAGCACCTTATTTCCTTTATCAATATTGAGTTCGCAATCTATACCTCCTATGGATATCCTTTTAAAATAAGTTCGTAGTACGCTCAGTTTATCGAATACAATCGAGGTGCCTGTTGTAAAAGAGTTGTATTCAGCCGCTGTAGCAGCTTTTACCAAGGTCAGTTTACTTCCTTTTTTATTACCTATCAAGGTTATCGTATCGCCGCTCGTTTTATCAAAAGAAAACTCAAAATCGGAGCTATAACCTGCCCCCGAACTACCACCAAGCACACTCGGATCAGGATCCGAAAGTAAATGTATATAGGAGTAGGTATCAAATACTAATGATGGTGCTTGCAGTTGTTTTATACTATAAGCGCTTTCCACAGCAGTAGTTGATGTTTCAGCATTTATATCAGAAAGCATGGTTGTTCTGTTGTCAGCTCCAAACTTTATTGAAAATAAATATATGCCGCCACCGCTGGGGTATAAAATAGCTTTCCAGCCATTTGGGGCAGTGGTTAATTGCGCCTGGTACTTACTAAGCGCTTCTGCGCTGCGCTCGGTAGGTGTTTTACCGAAATAGTCAGGATCATTTTTTTTACATGCCGATAAACCCGTTATCAGCAGCAGTAATAAATATGTCGGGTAAATATATTTTTTCATTGTGTGTCTCAATTAATTTATTTCACAGTACACTCAACGCTTTGCGCGTCATTAAAACCGGTTATCATTTAATTGCTTATGGCTGCAATAGAAGCATGTACCCGTGTTTGTAAACTGTAAAAATCAATGTTAAAATTCTTCTTAAAATAATCTACTACAATAGCTTCTTTTTGCCTCATCTTAGCAATGCCGGCAGCATAAGCCGGATCAGGGATAAGTCGTTTTTTAGCGGGATCGGTAGGATCAATGATGGTTTTGTTCAAATAAGCCTCATATCCATCCTTGCCCCAGGTAAGCATTAATGAAACCATTTCGGCAATATCCTCGGTATATTTATCCCTTGCATATGCCGAAATAAAGCCCAATTGTAATGGGATCTCCTTGGCAGTAGCCCAGTTTCCGCTGTAATCCCCTGCAGATACCTTGGCATATTCAATTGGTATCACTTTTTTCTGGTTAAGGATATGGGTAAATTCGTGGTTAATCACATGCACTAATTGTGTTACTGCACCTACATCTTTTAAATCTGTACCATTAACATTGGTCAATAAAATAGTGAGACCTCCCGATGCTTCACCCAGTACCTCGGTACCGTCGGTATTTATTTCGGCACTTCCAGATAAGATTATTTGTTTAGGGGTATATATTTTCATGAATACATCGCTGCCGGTTTCAGCATTGTACGGATCAAGCCAGGCTTGTTTAACTCCCTCCATAAAAGACATAATATTAGTCTCCTGAGGTGGCACCAAAACATATTGCTGGTCAAATAATGATTGATCCCATTTGTATTTAACATCAATGTTATAGGGTTTTACAAACTGAGTATTTAAATAGATATCAATAGCTGTTTTACCGGTAGTTTCGTTCCCTAAATAATTGTCTTGCAATACCAGTTTATTATCCTTTTTACACGAAAAGAAAAATATCGTGAGCAAAAAAAGGACTAAGTATTTTCTGTCTTTCATCTTAATACTATTTTTTTATTAGAATTAAATATTGTTCAATGTTCTAAGCCTCATTATTAGATTACTCCTATTATGTAGCATCAACGCGGGTTAGGCGCAAGACCAGCCTGGCTTTGCGAGGTTTGCGGAATTTGCATTACCTTGCGCGGGTCATCGGCTGTAAGGGTGTAGCGTTCTACTTCTTTGCCTGAATTATCAAGTATTGTATGCGTTACCGGCAGGTGGTATCTCAGGATATCAAACCAACGCATTCCTTCATCTACATATTCATAGCGTTTTAAGTCAAGAATGGTACTGATCAGGGCATCTTTGGTAGAGCTTGTTTTATAATATGCCAGGGCTTTAGCTATGGTAAGGCTATTGGCAGCAGGGTCATAATTATTAATGATTGTACTTAAATAAGTGTTCAAACTGCTAACAGCAGCATCATAATTTCCCTGCATAACCAATGCCTCGGCTCTGTTAAATAAAACTTCACCGCTGCTTAATAAAGGGATATATATGTAGCCGTTGCCTATTTGAGTACTGCCTTGTACATAGATAAAGTTTTCCAAAAACTTATTTAGCCCTTTCATTTGTCCGGATGCTCCGTAACTCCTTATATCTACAGCCAGGGAGCCATTTACAATTCCTGGTATTTTAACAATATCAATCCTGATATTTGCATTAAGACCATATCTGAAATTTTGCCAATCTCTGGCCCAGTAAGAGGCTGTAGTAGCCAGCAACAGGTTGGCCTTTTGGGTTGATTTGGTGTATAAAGCCCTGAAGTCAAGGTCGGTGATTGGTTTGTAAACCGTATTCCAGGGTCTTAAATAGTTAATAGTTGTATTACCTGGAAAAGCCAGATCTGCTTGCTGAACCACTTTATCATACTGTTGTTTAAACAAGTAAAACCTGGCTGCAAAGGCATGCGCAGCCGTTGTTGTAAACCTGAAAGAAGGTACCTGGTAAGCATTATCGTCTAGTAGTGGTATACCTGCAAGTATATCCTTCTCAATCATGTCGTAGACATAGGCCACCGTTTTACGATCATATTTTTTAAGCAATTGAGTTTCTGGCTCCGTTACATAAGGTATTCCCGGGTCAGTAGCTGCGGTAGCCGGGTTATAAGTTTTAGCATAAAGCGATACCAGCATAAAATGTGCGTAAGCCCTGGCCAGCAGAGCCTCGCCTTTATAAGGTTGATACGGCAGCGGGTTTGCAGCTTTATTACAGGCGTCAAGCGCCTGGTTAGCGGCGGCTATCGCGTTATAACAACCCAGCCAGTAATTGTCTGATGATCCTGAAATATTTGAAGGATAATCAATGTATTTGTAGGCATTTTCGTTTATCAGCGGATCAAGTGAACCCTGGGTAGCATAGCCCCTATCGCCGCTGTTATCAGACAGCGATTCACAAAAACTGATGTAATCAGCTGCAGGATATGCCGAAGTAAGCAATTGCGATACTTTAGTGGGGTTATCCAATGTAGTGCGGTTATCTGGTTGTTTATCCAGGTATTTGTTACATGATGCTAATGCTATGGCGCTTACCAAAGCGACGATTAACATAGATAATTTTCCCATCGTTTTTTTGCCACTTGCTTTTGATAGCGTGGAGGCAAAGCTTCTATGAACTGGTATATATTGTTTTAAAACTAATTTCATGGTGTTTGATGTGTCTTTTTAAAATCCAACTTTTAAAGAAAGTACCAACTGTTTTTGCAATGGCTGGGCCACACCGCCGGCGTTAAAAAATTCAGGATCCTGTCCATAAAGATTTTTATCGGCGAAAAGCAGCCACAGGTTTGTACCCGAGGCGGTAACCGAAGCATTACTCATGCCTATCCGTCTGGCAAAATCTACCGGAAGCTGGTAGGTGAAAGCCACATATTTTATTCTGACAAAACCACCGTTTGCTACCCTTGCCGATGAAAAATTATAATTATTATAAGGGTATGCATCCTGATTTACAGTGTAATAAGTTTCGGCATCAAGTATAGATGGTACATTGGTCTTTGTTTCATCGCCAGGTACTTCCCATCTGTTGTTAAATTCCCTTGGAAAAGCATCCAGATCGGTGTATTTAGATTTAAATGCTGGGTTTAGTCGTATTTTATTACCCGCCTGGTAGGTGAGCTGTACTGTTAACGAAACAGGGCCGTAGCGGAAGTTATTGGTAAAACCACCTGTATAAGGCGGATCAACCGGACCCTCATATTTCAGATACTTAGTTACGTTTGATTGTAAATTAACAGCATAGCCTGTTTGTCCGGCTTCGTTCACAAACTTCGGGATACCGGTATAATGGTCGAGCCCTTTAAAATCAAGTGAGAACAGGGAGCTTACCGGATAGCCTAGCTGATTAGCTCCCGCAGGCGCCAACTGATCAAAAATAATTGGGGTATTTTTATAATTGGTTATTTTGTTGGTGTTGTAACTAAATATAAAGGTTGATTTCCATCCCCATTTTTTCTGCTTAATAATATCACCACCAATAGTAAACTCGTAACCGTGTGAGCTAAGGTTGCCATAGTTTCCTTGTTTTATCTCCTGGCCGCCTATACCACTTGTACGGATGAAACCGATAAGATCAAACCCTCTCTTGCGATACACATCGGCGGTAAGGGTAAGCCTTCCATTAAAAAAGCCTGCATCTACACCAATATTGCCCGAATATTGTTTTTCGAAAGTAAGATCAGAGTTTTGGAGATCTTTGATATAAATACCAGATTCAATATCCGAAGTATATTGCCTGAGTGTATTTTGGGTTTGCAAAACAACCGACGAATTTGTTGCCACTCCCGGAGCAGCAGACAAGCCATAACTTGCCCGCAATTTAAGAAGACTGATGCTGGATACATTTTGCATAAAGTCTTCCCTATCTATATTCCAGGCACCGCTCAGGCTCCAGGTAGGCAGCCAGTGCAGGTTACTTCCTATTCCAAACTGGTTGGAACCATCATATCGTATGGAACCGGTTAGTGTATAGCGTTCATTATAGGTATAATTTATATTTGAATAGTATGATGCAAAGCGATCATAGGTGTAACCCATGCCAAAATATGGATCATTTTGCTCGGTTCCTTTTTTAATAATACGCGAGTCAACCAAAACAGTACCTCCATAATCATATTGGTAGCCATAGCCATTGTTAAAGGCGTTTTGCCGCTCGGCATATTTTATTTCCTGCCCTAACAGGATATTAATGTTACTCTTCCCAAAATCTCTGACATAGGATAAATGATTTCTTACATCATAACTCGATAATGAATTTTCTGTACGATTATAAAGACCGCCGGATGGCAGCACCACAACAGGCTCATTATTAGGAAAATCAGGATCCCTATAAAGAAAACTATTACCCTGAGCTATAGTTGGATTGATATAAGCCCGGTAGGCATTGGCTTGGTTAGAGTTTTCGTTCACCAGGTTTTCCTGGGTAGTTTTTACATATCTGAACGCTCCCAGAAGATCATATCTTAAATATTTGCTTATCTGGTATGACAGATTGGTTTGCAGTTTAACATCAAGAGCAGTAAGCCTGATCTTGTTGTTCTGCAATTCATTAATAATATTAAAAGGAGCGTAATTACGCGTAAAATACTCCAGGTCTCCCTGGCTGTCATATGGCGTAATAGCCCTGCTGGTAGTTAGCGCGAAATTATATGGATTAATATCAAAGCTTCGGGTTAACTGGCCATAAACTGGATCGGAGGCACGGTTAACCGTACCGGGCGCATCCTGTTGCCTTAATGATGCCGTGGTTATGATACCAACTTTAACCTTATCAGAAATGGCGTAATTATTTTGTGAGTTAACCGTGTAACGCTTTACCTTATCGGCTATAGTCCATCCGTTATCATTTAAAAAACTTACGGAGGTATAAGATTGTGCTTTATCAGAACCGCTCGAAAAGCTAAGTGCATGTTCTTGCACTAAAGAGTTACGGAACAGCACTTTGAACCAATTGGTATTGGCTTCTGCATAACGTTTTAAAAAAGCGTTGCGGGCATCGGGGGTATTTAACAAACCAAAGGTTTTTGTGGCTGGGTCATACTGTAATGCGTCGTACATCTTACCATATATACCCCGATCAGGATTATTACCGATATCACCTACATTGAGCAGCCCTTTTCCGTACATCTCTGAGTAAACACTCATCTGTTCGGCCGAATTCATAATATTAAAGTTGTTGTAGCTGGGGCGCAATGAGGAGCTAAAATTACCGGTATAGCTTACTTGTAAAGGACCGGACTTGCCTTTTTTGGTATTAATAACCACCACCCCATTCATGGCCCTGGCACCATACAGCGAGGCTGCTGCCACATCCTTTAAAATATAAATGTCATCAATATCATTAACGTTTAAACCGGCAACAGATGAACCGAGAAGCGTAGAAGCATCACCACTGGATAGCTGGTCATTGGTCACATTGATTACATCCTCCAGCACAACGCCATCTACAACCCATAAAGGTTTATTGGCACCGGTAAGTGAAGTAACGCCTCTGATCCTGATTTTAGGAGCCGACCCAAATGTGCCAGATACATTTTGTACGGAAACGCCTGCTACCTTACCCTCCAGCAAACGGCTAACATCAGTTGTACCATTCATTTTAATGTCCTCAGCCTTTAATCTGGCCGCAGCACCGGTAAACTTATTTTTGTCAAGTGTTTGATAACCAGTTACCACTACCTCTTTCAAGGCGGCAGCGTCTTCTTCCAGTCTAACAGACAATGTTGGATTTTCCGCGGAAACTTCTATTTCCAACTTTTTATAACCCAGCATCGAAAATAGCAGTTTGGCACCCTTGTGAACCCGCAGCGTAAACTGTCCATTAGCATCGGTTTGAGTTCCGTTATTTAAACCTTTTTCTGTGATGGTTACGCCTGCGCCTTTTTCGTCTTTACCATTTTGCCGTCGCAAAAGCACTGTGCCCTTTACAGTAATTAGCTCATCCTGAATTAAAGGAGTATTGGATGTAACGATAATATTTTTGCCAATAACTTTAAAGCTAAGGGACATTTTATCGAAACAGTCATGTAAAGCTTTTTCAATAGTAGCGTCTTTTAAACGGATACTAATAGTTTTATCAGCCAGTTCCTTTTCATTATAAAAAAAATGATAACCGGATTGGTCACTGACCGATCGCAGGACTTTTTCAAGTGGGGCATTGGTTTCTTGTAAACTGATCTGGCTAAATCCTTTGGCGCTCGTCTGAAGAAGCGTAATAACCATCAAAAAGGTGGTTAATTTCATAACTTTTAAAAATTTGCGGAAATACCATGCCTTGGGCACAGCAAGAATAAACGAATAAAAATTCATTACATTTGTTTAGTTTGGGTTAATACATGGAATAGCGAAACAATTCTTTTTCCCGTAAGGGAGGGTTAATCCAACATTGCGCAGGGGTGCTCGAACACTTCTGCGCTTTTTTGATTACCTTTTAGGAAGCTTGGTAGTTATTTTTCCATAATCTGTTTTTTAGTTTTTAATTAAGTTAATTGATCATTCGGTAACCGTTATTGTTATATCCTGGTTATTCTGTTTCATTTTGAAGTGTACCTTTAAATAACTTAATATATCCAACACCTCAGACATATTAACATTCCTCGTAATTTCACCAGAAAACTCAACGTCAGGTATCTTACCCTCATAATTCACATTCACGTTATACCATCTTGAAAGTTGGCGCATTACTGTCTGTAAACTGGCTTTATGAAATTTGAACAATCCATTTTTCCAGGCCAGGACTTCTGCCACATCGGCATTATCCGTAATTCTTATACTCTGATTTGTGGACTGGTTTGGAAATTGTGATTGCTGGCCTGGTTTTAGGATAATGTTTTCTTTATTTCCACTGACCTTAACACTTCCTGCTATCAGCGTCACTTTTGTAAGCGGTTCATCAACATAGCTATTTACATTAAACTGCGTACCTAAATCTTCAATAACCTGATTTCCGGCTATAATTCTAAAGGGTTTAGCAGCGTTGTGTACCACTTCGAAATAAGCTTCGCCGGTAATTTCAACTTTCCTTTCGTCGCCATTAAAAGCTACGGGGTATTTTATGGAAGAAGCCGCATTAAGCCAAACTTTAGTACCATCGGCAAGTACCAAACTGTATTGACCACCCCGCGGTGTACTGAGGGTATTGTATAACATGGCAACCGTCGGATCCTGTTTTTCAGAAGCGGTATAAAGTACTTTTCCATCTGCTGTTCTGTCTACGGCTACGCCACCTTGTTCTGCCAATTTCCCAACCTGATTGGCAGACAGAACCACTTTTTTTCCATTTGCGAGTGTTAAAATCGCCTTATCACTTCCTGGCGGAACATTATAAGTATATTTTTCTCCCCCCTGCGGTAAACGGTGTTTATGCCATAAGAAATAACTGCCTATAGATAAACAAAACAACAAAACGGCAGCTGCCGAAGTTATCCAGGGGATTAATGATTTGATTTTTCGTTGAGGTAGGGCTGTTTGAATGGAAAGTATCTCGGCTAATTGATCGTTAGTCAGTTCGGGCAATTTTTGGAATTCAAATTGGCTGTACCAGGATTCAAGCAACGTTTTTTCAGCCTCGGTGCATTTTCCGGCGTTGTATCGGTGTAATAATTTTTTAAAGTCCTCGATATTCATTCCCTATTGGTGTAAAATATAACTGTAAGACAGTTATATCCCCACCCAGGGGCTAGTTGATTTAATAAAAATTTAACATTTAGTATAAATTCAATAAAATTCCAACCATAATTAACAGTTCAAATTTAGGCCGCAGCATTTTTAAGGCACTTTTGATGTGATTTTTTACGGTAAATACAGAAATATTTAATTTTTCCGCAATTTCTTTGTGAGAAAGATTCCCTTTTCTGCTTAAAACAAAAACTTCCTTCATTTTTTCAGGAAGGGCATTAATCTCTTTATCTATAAGAGCTACCAGCTCTTTTTCCCGTATCAAAAAGTCGGTTAAATGATTTTCGTCTGCAACAAATTGTATAAATGAAGAAGCATATTTCGATTCAACCTTTTTATGCTCAATGTAATTTAATATTTTATTACGAACAACGGTATATAAAAACCCGGCGAGATTTTTTGTATCAGGTATTTCATCTCTGTCTTTCCATAAAAAAGAGAAGGTTTCCTGTACTATATCTTTAGCCTCTTCAAAATCTCCAAGCTTTTTATAAGCATGTATAAGTAAAATGCCTTTATAGCGACGATAAATTTCGGTATAAGCTCCCCGATCTCCTGATCTAAGTAAAGTGATTAATTCAGTATCGTTCAAGGCTCTATATCATGCTATTCTTTAAAGGCTAATATAACTTATAAATCGATTTAAAAAAACTTATAGGTGGAAAAAGCAGATCAAGCTCCAATAAATTTCAATATGCAGATAATGAATATCAGTCAATTACATAAAACACCACCGTGATGCAGTGAAAACAAGACAAGCTTGTCTGATTCAACTCTCCAGAACCCAAAAGCAAAGTGTAATCCGCAACATTCGATTTTTCACATCATTCTTTGCATGTTTACCTTCATTAATAGGTACAAAAAGTTTTTTTATACCTATTAATTATTCTAAATGGGGAGTATAAATAAGGCTTTATAAAAAGTTGTAACAAAAAAAGCCCCTCATTTTCATGAGAGGCTTTTAGGGTAAATGATGGGGCTCGAACCCACGACCCTCGGTACCACAAACCGATGCTCTAACCAACTGAGCTACATCTACCGTTTGGAGAGTGCAAAAATAGAAATCTTACGGCTATTTGCAAACTCTTTTTAAAATTACATTCGCCTTACCTGTTTAATTTAGAACGATTTTAATTAATTATTAGATTTGTATTTATGGCTGAGCAATTAATTGAACTGAATGTGACAGGGATGCACTGTAATAATTGCGCCTTATCTGTGCATAAACTACTCGAAAAAAAGGGTTTACATAATATCCTGGTTGATTTTGCCAGCGAAGAGGTAAAATTTTCAACCAGCGATAGCTCCAAATTACCTGAGATAAAAAAAGGGATAGAAAATTTAGGGTTTAGAGTTATCGAGGATATTTCACAACATCATCCTTCATTTTATGATAAAGTAGAGAACAAATTTATCTTCTGCGCCCTGTTTACTGTACCTCTTCTGCTTGGAATGTGGCTACCATGGCATTTTTTACATCAACCTATTGTACAATTATTATTGTGTTTACCAGTATTTATTGTGGGCTGCCTGCATTTTGGTAAAAGTGCCTGGAGTTCGGTAAAAGGTGGTGTACCCAATATGGATGTACTTATATTTATTGGTTCAACATCGGCATTTATATATAGTCTTACAGGTACACTGCAACATTTGGGGCCACAATACCAGTTTTATGAAACTTGTGCTACCATTATTACCCTGGTGTTATTAGGCAATGTGTTCGAGAAACGCTCCGTAACTCAAACCACATCGGCAGTAAAAGATCTGATCAAATTTCAGCAGGTAAATGCCAACCGTGTTGTTAATGGCGGCGTAGAAGTGATCAGCGCTAAAGAAGTACGTCCGGGGGATACTTTACTGGTGAACCAGGGTGATAAAATACCCGTTGATGGCGAAATCCTGTCTGGCAACGCTTCTGTTGACGAGGCCATGCTCACTGGCGAAAGTTTACCTGTTGAAAAGAAAAAATATGACAGGGTAATAGGCGGTACTATATTAGTTAACGGCAATTTTCACATGCTGGCTACCAAGGTTGGTTCCAATACTATCTTGTCGCAGATCATTGAACTGATGAAGAAAGCCCAGGCCGCCAAGCCACCTATCCAAAAACTGGGAGATAAGGTTGCTTCCATATTTGTGCCGGCTGTACTGGGTATCTCCCTGCTCACTTTTGTATTGACTCTTTATGTTGGCCACGCCGGTCTGCAGCATTCGTTACTGAACGCGATAGCAGTATTGGTGATATCATGTCCTTGCGCTATGGGATTGGCTACCCCTACTGCGGTGATGGTAGGCCTCGGTCGCGCGGCTAAGAATGGTATCCTCATCAAGGGAGGTGATACTATTGAAGCCGTGGCCCATACCAAATATGTAGTATTCGACAAAACAGGAACCCTAACTACCGGCAAATTCAGCATCAATGAGATCAAGGCTGAACCTGGTATCGATATTGAACTGATCCGCGGCATCGTCATCGCCATTGAAGAACGATCAAATCACCCGATAGCACGTTCATTGGTTAATGGGTTAAAAAGCCTGCCCAAACAAAAGGTGATACTCAAAGTAGCCAAAGAAGAAAAAGGCCTGGGTATGCGTGCCGAAGATGTAGAAGGCAGTAATTACTTCCTGGGTACAGCTAAACTGAATAAGGACGATCATTTCAATCTCTCCCTATATAAAAACCAGCAATTACTGGCCCAGATAGCCCTCGACGATGAAATAAAGCCTGAAACTGCCACACTGATAGCCCAACTCAAAAAGATGGGTATCAAGCCCATACTCCTTAGTGGCGACAAAAAAGACCGCTGCTTAAAAGTAGCCGCCGCCATAGGTATCAAAGAAGTACATGCCGAAAAACTACCCGACGAAAAGTTGAAAATAATCGAGATGTACAAACAAAAAGGCAAAACCATTATGATAGGTGATGGCATCAACGATGCTCCTGCCTTAACCAAGGCCGATGTGGGCGTATCGATGAACGATGCCAGCCAGGTAGCCATACAATCGGCCAGTGTGGTGCTGCTGAATACCGATCTGCATTCGGTGATTAAGTTTTTACAGATCAGCAAGCATACGCTGCTCACCATTAAACAAAACCTGTTCTGGGCATTTGCTTACAATATAATCGCTATTCCCGTTGCCGCTCTGGGCTTTTTAAACCCAATGGTAGGCGCGTTTACGATGGCTTTTTCTGATGTGGTGGTTATTGGCAACTCACTGAGGTTGAAAATTAAAAAGGTAAACTAAGTCGAGCCCCCTAGCCCCCTGAAGGGGGAATTTTTGAAAATCTTATCGGCAATTAATGTAACTTATGCTACTTTTGTTCCCCCTTTAGGGGGTTAGGGGGCTTATGATAGAAATTTACACAGACGGTGCATCAAGCGGAAATCCGGGTCCGGGTGGTTATGGGGTAATTTTGCGTTCGGGCAAGCATTATAAAGAGCTTTCCGAAGGCTTTCGCAAAACCACCAACAACCGCATGGAATTGCTGGCTGTAATAAAAGGATTAGAGGCACTGAAAACCCCTAATCAACAGGTGATGATCTTCTCCGACTCTAAATATGTGATCGATTCCATCGAAAAACGCTGGGTAAACGGCTGGGTGCAAAAAGGTTTCGCGGGCAAAAAAAACAAAGACCTTTGGCTGCGTTATCTCGACATCAGCAAACACCATCAGATCAAATTTACCTGGGTACGTGGTCACAACGGTCACCCCGAGAACGAACGCTGCGATGAACTGGCCGTAGCAGCCGGGAAACAGAAACCACTGCTGATAGATTCGGTTTTTGAAGTGGAGAATGCGAAGGGGTTATAATCTCTAAATTCTAAAAACTAAATCCTAAATTGACCTTATTTATTCCTCAATTCAGTAACTCACTAATTCAATAATTAATCCCTACCACCTTCCCGCCAGCTCAATTACCTGCAGATCCTGTATTTTATCCCCATCAATGTTAAAACGCATGAGGGTGCGTACCTTATGCCAGCCTTGCTGCCCCGCTGCGCCCGGATTCAAATGCAGACAGCCTATCGTTTTATCGGGCATAACTTTTAGTATATGCGAGTGGCCCGAGATGAACAATTTGGGTGGATTCAGGTAAATCTCCTTTTTTACCGCTGGACTATATTTGCCCGGGTAACCGCCAATGTGGGTCATCCATACATCAACACCTTCACAATTGAAGCGCAGATTTTCCGGATATACCAATCGCACATCCTTACCGTCGATATTGCCGTATACGCCTTTTAATGGCTTAAATGCTGCTAGTTTATCGGCTAATTCCAGCGTACCAAAATCGCCGGCATGCCAAATTTCATCGCAATTTTCAAAATGCTTAAAAACAGCCTCGTCGAGGTAACTATGGGTATCGGATATCAGGCCTATGCGGGTCATGAGCGCAAATATAGATACAAGAGGTAAGAGTCAAGAATCAGGGAGTTAATAAATCCGTCATTACGCGCAAAAATTCCCTAGAAAAGCTTAAAAGTGGGTTTACATGGGTTTACACTTTTTAGGGTTAATATTGATTTAATTTATTAATAATCAATATTTTAACTATAAATAGACCTTATTTTGTGTTAACCCACTTTTGGGGCTATTTTTGGTCGAATATCGCAAGTGAACCATCGCACAAAACTCACTTCAGAGGGAAATCTCCAGCGTTTATACATACGAGAAGATTGCTTCGTCGTTCCTCCTCGCAATGACATAATGGAAAACCTTCGGAGATTAAAATATCGTCAAAAAGCCTTTTAGTATCTCCTGGTATTGCTTACTGTAAACTTTAGGCGCATCGTAGATCACTAATTGCTCTACTTCTGATTTGCCTTTGTCAAAACCCAATGCCAGTATCTCCCGGTGTGCCTCATCGTTTTCAAACGAATGTATACTAATTACTTTTTGTAAATGAAGCTGCTGTTGCGCGGCCAAAGCTTTAACCACCCCCGCGGTATCTATAGGCAACACCAACCAGCAAATCCCATTCTCCGTTAGATGTTCAGCCACAGCAGATATCAAACGCTCAAAAAAACCATCTCCGGCATGTTTGGCCAGATTTTTCTTTACTCCCGGTGATTGCAAGGAATTGATATAGAACGGTGGGTTGGATACGATGAGGTCATATTTTTTATCGGGATGAACAGCAAAAAAATCTTCAAAGCCGGTTGCAAACAACGTGAGCCTGTCAGCAAAGGGCGAACTCTTAAAATTCCTTTCGGCGGTTATAGCTGCGCTTTCATCAATCTCAACAGCATCAATTTGCGCATCGGCAAAGCGCTGGGCCAACATCATGGCAATTACGCCGGTACCAGTGCCTATATCTAATATGGATAGTGGTTTATCTTTATCGGCCAACGCACCCAATAAAACACCATCGGTATTGATCTTCATGGCGCAACCAGTTTGGTCAACGCTGAATTGTTTAAATTTAAACATTGACGCGAATTTATTACTAAATGTTAAGATGTGCATCAATGTTAACATTTACCGGATTTATGTTTGTTGGCGGCAACATCGCTTACCAGGCGTATATTGTTGGTGACAACACCAACAAAGCGCGGTTTAAAATAAAATCCTCTTGCCACCCGTTGTTCGTGTTGTCACCAACAACTTTCACCAATAAGCATAACTACTCGCCGCCGTTGTTGGTGTTGTCACCAACAACTCTTATCTTGAATGTTTTATAACCGATTTAAATGGCCGAAATCAATTTTGACTATCACCCCCAATTTTTTACCGCAACCATACTGGAATGGGAACCTCTACTGCAAGATGATGCTTTTAAAGATATCATCATCAAAAGCCTTTTATTTTTAACCAATGAAAAAAGCGTTATTGTTTATGGTTTTGTGATCATGCCAAATCATATTCATTTAATATGGCAGATTCAGGATGGTTATAAACAGGATGTTATTCAAATGCGTTTTTTAAAGTTCACCGCACAACAATTCAAATTTAAATTATTAGATACTGAAGATGATAGGCTACCCTTGTTTTTAGTAAACGCTAAAGACAGACAATATCAATTTTGGGAAAGAAATTCATTGAGCACTGATTTATGGAGTCCAGCTGTGTTTACGCAAAAGTTGGATTATATACATAACAACCCGCTCCAACAAAAATGGCAATTAGTTAATTTACCGGAAGACTATAAATACTCGTCAGCAAGATTTTATTTGACAAATGAGGATAATTTTGGCTTTCTGAAACATCATAATGAATAAAAGCGGGTATTCGTTGGTGACAACACCAACAAAGTGCAGTGCAGTGCGGTTTAAAATAAAAATCTTCTTGTCGCCCGTTGTTGGTGTTGTCACCAACAACTTTCACCAACAAGCATAATTACTTTTCGTAAAGCTCCAGCGGTAAACCATCCGGATCGGCAAAGAAAGTAAAACGTTTGCCGGTGAACTCATCAATACGAATAGGCTCTGTGATAACGCCGTTAGCCTGTAAACGATCAATTGCCTCATCGATATCGTCAACCTCAAAAGCCAGGTGACGTAAACCTGCAGCTTCGGGGCGGGAAGCTCTGGCAGGCGGCCCGGGGAAGGAGAAAAGCTCGATCTGGTACTGGTTGCCCACTTCCAGATCGAGTTTATAGGATTGCCGCTCTTCGCGATAAACCTCCAATAATATTTTAAAACCCAGTATCTCGCTATAAAAATGCTTCGACTTTGGGTAGTCGGAACAAATAATGGCGATATGATGTACCCGGTTCAGCTTCAGCATTATTCGCCTAATATGGAGTGTAACACGTTGCTGTGAACCATTTTCAGGTCGGTAACATGCCCAAACGGAACTTCATCCACCGTAAGCGAGCCATTGTTTACGGCACCCAGCAGGCTGAATTCTACATCGCTGGTAGCCATAAACTCAATAAAGCGTTCCTGCTCTTCGGGAGCTACAGTTACCACTACCCTGCTTTGTGCTTCACCAAACAGGAAGGCATCTTTACGGATCTCGTCATCAGTTTCGATATCAAAACCAAGGCCGTTTGGCATAGACGATTCCAGCAGCGCGATGTATAAACCACCATCAGCCACATCATGAGCCGATTCAATTACCCGGTGTTGGATAAGTCCTTTGATGGCTTGCTGTACCTCGTATTCCTGGTCGATATCAAAATGCGGGGCAGGTGCTTTTAATATTTTGTGCCATGAAGCCAGGTATTGCGACGAAGCGATATCATTAACCGATTCGCCGATCAGGTAAATCAGGTCGCCGGGCTGTTTAAAGTCGGCAGTCATGATGTTTTCTACATCGTCCATTACACCCAGCATACCGATAGTTGGCGTCGGAAATACCGAACCACCATCTGCCGACTGGTTATAAAAGCTCACATTACCACCGGTAACCGGGGTTTCGAACTTGCGGCAGGCATCGCCCATACCTTTTATGGCGCTTACAAACTGCCAGTAAACCTCGGGAATGTAAGGGTTACCAAAGTTTAAGCAATTGGTGATAGCCACCGGCTCGCCACCGGCGCAGGTAATATTACGGGCAGCTTCGGCAACAGCAATGGCGGTACCTTTATAAGGATCGGCATATACGTAGCGTGAGTTACAGTCTGTAGTTAATACAATGGCTTTATCGGTATCTTTAACCGCTACAACGGCCGCGTCGCAGGCCAGGTTGGCGGTCATGGTTTGTACACCTACCATGCTGTCGTATTGGTCGGTCACCCAACGTTTTGAAGCCAGGTTAGGATGTGCAGCCAGGTGTTCGGCCACTTCAACCAGGTTTTCAGGTTCCTTAACATCATCGATGTTGAATTTCTGATTTTCGGCAAAGTAAGCAGGCTCACGGTATTCACGTTCGTAAACCGGTGCGCCACCACCTAAAACCAGGTCGTCGGCAGGTACATCGGCAACCAATTCGCCGTTCACAAAATATTCCAGGCGTTTGGTATCGGTTACCTCGCCTATTACGGCGCAGTTCAGGTCCCACTTGTCAAAAACAGCCTCTACATCTTTTTCGCGACCTTTATGCACCACGATCAGCATACGCTCCTGTGATTCGGACAGCAAAATTTCGTAAGGCTTCATATGATCCTGGCGGGTTGGTACTTTATCCAGGTGGATACGCATACCATGCTCGCCTTTGGCGCTCATTTCGGAGTTGGAGCAGATGATACCGGCAGCGCCCATATCCTGCATACCTACAACGGCGCCGGTTTTAATTACTTCTAGGGTAGCTTCCAGCAATAGTTTTTCCTGGAAAGGGTCGCCTACCTGAACGGCAGGAAGATCGTTTACCGAATCGGCGGTGATATCTTTAGATGCGAATGCCGCGCCGTGGATACCATCCTTACCGGTTGCTGAACCTACTATATATACCGGGTTACCCACACCGTAGGAGGTTGCCGAAACGGTTTCACCCGCTTTTACAATACCTGCCGACATGGCGTTAACCAGCGGATTTACGTTATAACAATCATCAAAAAACAGCTCGCCGCCTACGGTTGGGATACCAAAAGCATTACCGTAATGACTGATACCTTTTACCACGCCTTTTACCAGCCATTTGGTTTTATCCAGGCTCAGGTCGCCAAAACGCAGGGAATTTAACTGCGCGATAGGACGTGCACCCATGGTAAATATATCCCTGTTGATACCACCTACACCTGTTGCAGCGCCCTGGTAAGGCTCTAATGCTGATGGGTGGTTGTGCGATTCGATCTTGAAAGCGCAGCCAATGCCATCGCCCAGATCAACCAGACCGGCATTTTCTTCACCAGCCTTAGCCAACATCCGCGGACTATCCTTAGGCAGTGTTTTTAGCCAGGTGATGGAATTTTTATAGGAACAGTGCTCGCTCCACATTACCGAGAATATAGAAAGCTCGGTAAAGTTGGGTACGCAGCCCAATATTTCTTTTATACGTTCAAATTCTTCGGGTAATAAGCCTAAATCTTTGGCGGTTTCAACGGTGGTTAATTCCTGGTGCTCCAATGTACTATTGTTTTATTTGAAAGGATGCGCAAAAGTAGGAAAAAAGGCTGAAAGCTGAAAAGGTAAAAGGCGAAAGGTTTTGACTCTTTCCAGGGTCGGGTTAAGGGCTGCGTGATTCGGGTACCTGAATGGTTAGCGTACTTTCTTTACCTGAAAATGAAACCTATAAAATTCAACCTATAAAAACTTTTTAAACCTTCGATTTTAACATTTTTCTGCTCAAAAACGAATGAAAAACCGATCAAAAACGATTTAAAATTTGATCAAGAGCACCGGCTTTAACGCTTTTAACAATTTTTTGATGAATTTTTAAATTTTAAAAAGTATCCAATAATCGTAAAAAAACATTCAAGCGAAGAAGAAGACCTGAATAGGCAGCGTTTCCGGCCCGCTTTCATCAAATTACTTAGTTACAGAAGCGCATACATTCTCATAAAGAAACATTTAGCCAGTGACCAGTGTTATTCACATAACGCTTTATCAACACAATAGAAATTATGCTTTTTAATAAATAAACCTATGGCAAAAAGTAAATTACTACGGATGGACAATATCGGCATCGTTGTAGAATCTCTCGATGACGCTATCTCTTTTTTCACGGAGCTAGGCTTAAAACTCGAAGGGCGGGGCACGATTGAAGGAGAATGGGCCGGTCGCGTTACCGGGCTGGGCCCGCAACACGTAGAGATTGCCATGATGGTTACTCCGGATGGCCACAGCCGGCTAGAACTTTCGAAATTTCTTACTCCACCCACGATCTCAGATCACCGGACTGCTCCTGTGAACGCATTGGGTTACCTACGCGCGATGTTTGCTGTTGAGGATATTGACGAGGTGGTATCCAGACTCATCAGGCACGGTGCTCAACTCGTTGGCGAAGTGGTTCAGTACGAGAACTCCTATAAACTCTGCTACATTCGTGGAGTCGAAGGACTTTTGATCGGCCTGGCGGAAGAACTCGGCAATAAATAACAGATATTTTAGCCCGGTGCAAATGTAAATACTTCAAGCGTAATCAGCCCCAGCTAAGGTTTTGAGAGCGTATGCGCTAATTTTTGTCCTCTCAGGAGACCCTGAGAGGACAAAAAATCAAGGATAGGCAAACCTTAAATTCCATAAGTGGCAGCCAGGAACTCTTTTAATCCTGATGCTTTTCTTCCTAATAACTTTTCCAGATCGCTTCGGCGGGTATCAAACTCTCCGTTGGCTATTGCTGTTCCGAACCCTGCAAGGAAAGAAGCATTTTCCCGGGGAACTCCCGCCTTTACCAATTCATCAACATAAGTTTCTGTATCGGGCTTGTGATATTTGATACTTTTACCTGTAACGTCTGAAAGTATCTGTGCAATATCATCAAATGAATAGGTTGCATCAGCCGCCATGGCATATGCTTTGTTTTCGTGTCCAGGAGTTGTTAGTACAACTGCCGCAGCCTCTGCCATCTCTGTCCGGGCAACAAAAGGCGTTTTACCATCCCCGGCAGGGAAGAAAATACCGCTTTCGGAAACCTTGTCGCCTAAAAACAAGGGGATCACATCAGCATAAAGCGTATCGTTTAATAGCGTGTAAGGAATACCAACTTCCTGAAGATAATCGGCCGTGTCGCGATGAATATGGCTAACGTACGGAATAGCGGTTTCTTCAAAGCTTTTAATATCTATGCCCGTATAAACTATATGTTTAACGCCATTAGCTTTAGCGGCATTGATAACATTTTTATGCTGAACAAGTCTATCCACCATTTCGTTGGAAGAAATAAGCAATAGCTTGTCTACACCCCGAAGAGCATTTTTAAGTGAATCGTAATCATTATACTGACCGATTTTTATTTGCACGCCTTTATCTTTTAAATGAGTTGCCTTGTTTTCATCCCTTACCAAAGCGGCAATTTCATGAGCCGGAATACCTTTATTGAGAAGCGATTCGATTGTCGCATTTCCTAAATGTCCTGTTGCACCTGTAACTAAAATCATAATTTGTATACTTAGAATTAATACTTATTTTTGTTTGTTACACAAAGTAACTAATAATGATTTCAAAAAGTAACTTGTTACCTTTTGGTAACTATGAAAATAGTGGTAACCTTTACGTGACTAATGGACAATAAAGCAGAAAATAACCCCTGCCCATTTACGGCAACCATCGCTTTAATTGGGGGAAGATGGAAAACAATAATCATCTATTTACTTTTAGATCATACCCGGCGCTTTGGTGAAATAGCAGCACGAATGCCTTCTATTTCAAGAAAAGTGCTAACCGAACAACTGAAAGAACTGGAAAGTGACGGACTAATTAGCCGGAAGCAATACAAAGAAATTCCACCGCGTGTAGAATATTCGCTAACGGAGTTAGGCCAAAGCCTTAAGCCGATATTATCTGATATGGCAGTTTGGGGGCAGGAAAAATTATTAGATACGGTGTGATATAGCGTCTAACCTGTAACAGGTGCTATCTCCGCATCACTATCCGACAGTCGCTCGGTTGAAACCGTGCGGCTGCGTCCTGTAATTCCTCTCTCTTGATTCTTGACTCTTATATCTTGATTCTCCTATCCCTCCCGCTAAATGACAATTCTATAACCATGTATATTTGTTTAGAAGAACATTTGGTCCGATCTTTGAATTAGATGTTTAAACATTTATTAGGGAATTACAAAATGGAAATAGGAATAGATAGCTTCGCTTCGGCGATGTATGGCAGTAAAGAATTGAGCAGCGTGGATGCCATGGAACAATTGCTTGACCGCATCGCATTTGCCGATGAGGTTGGCCTGGATGTGTTCGGTATCGGCGAGCACCATAAAAAGGAGTTCCTGGATTCGGCAACAGCGGTGATTCTGGCTGCCGCAGCGGCACGAACCAAAAACATCAAACTAACCAGCGCGGTAACAGTACTGAGCGCTGCCGACCCGGTACGGGTATATCAGAGTTTTGCTACATTAGATCTCATATCCAAGGGTCGCGCAGAAATGGTTGTTGGCCGCGGATCATCAGTTGAAGCCTATCCCCTGTTTGGTTTTAACCTGGACGATTACGACGCGTTATTCAAAGAAAAGCTGGATTTATTGCTCAAAGTGCGCGACAATGAATTTATTACCTGGTCTGGCAAATTCCGTGCGCCTTTAAATAACCGGCCCGTATATCCAAGACCTTTACAGGAAAAACTCCCCATTTGGCTGGGTGTTGGTGGTACGCCGGAATCATTCGCCCGTGCCGGAACATTGGGATTGCCCTTGATGGTAGCCGTAATAGGCGGCGAAACGCACCGTTTCAGACCCCTGATAGATCTGTATCGCGAAGCCGGCAAAAGAGCAGGCTTTACACCCGATCAGTTAAAAGTTGGACTGCACTCGCCGGGCTATGTGGCAGCAACCAATGAACAGGCCATCGCCGATTATTACCCCGCTTATGCCGAGCTCTGGACAAAATTAGGCCGGGAACGCGGTTGGCCACCGGTAACCAAAGCGCAGTTTGACAGCCTGGTGGCCCCAAAAGGTGTACTGGTAGTGGGCGGACCGGAACAGGTAGCCGAAAAACTATTACGCCATAGCGAAGCGCTGGGCGGCGTGGATCGTTTTACTTTCCAAATGGATAATGCCGGTTTAACACATACCCAGCTAATGAGTTCCATTGAACTGATCGGTAAAAAGGTTATTCCACTGGTGAACGCAGTATAAACTAAAAGAGACAAAAAGGGCTGTCAGTCTGAGCTCCGTCGAAGACTCGCGCGTAGAGGCCTGCCCACCATGCTTCGACGGAGCTCAGCATGACAGCCTATTTTTTACATTAACAATGGTGCCGCCATAATATCGGCTATAGACCAATAAATTAAAAAGCTATCCAAAAAATACAGAAATTGTGATCGAAAAATCGATACATGGAAATATCTGTACAAAATTTTCTTACTCCGCTACAACTTCAAACGGCTTATCAATTGTGGAATGAGGAATATCCCGCGAAATTGCAATATCATAGTATCAATGATTTCAACAATTACCTGGACAATCTGGAGCAAAAAGCCTATTTCCTGTTAAGTGATCAGGATGGCGTTCTTTTAGGATGGTCAGCAACTTTTTTGCGGGATGGGGAACGATGGTTTGCCATCATTTTAAGTAGTGCTGTTCAAGGGAAAAAACAAGGGACCAAGATATTGGAAGAAATGAAAAAACACGAAACCCATTTAGCTGGCTGGGTGATAGATAAAGAAGGAGACTTGAAATCCAACGGAAAGCAATATACACCGCCACTGGCATTTTATATAAAAAATGGCTTTACGGTACTTGAAGGCCATCGGATTGAATCTGAAAAATTATCAGCAGTAAAAATCAGCTGGAAAGCTGATAGTTGAGGCGATAATACCGGACATAGATTTAAAAAAAACATGTCATTTCTCCTCGTACCTCGTTCGAAATGACATGTTTTTTATTCTTTTATCTTGATTCCTGATTCTAACCTCTTGACTCTCCAAACTTACTTCATTACCGAAAGCACCTGCGAAACCGGCAGATAGGGTGCTAAAACTTTTCGGACAAACTTGCTAAAGAAAGTCGTCGCTTTTTTTTAAAGCGTTGATTACCTCGGCGGTATTTAATACGGTAGCAAACTCCTCGTTTATTTGCGCCAGGGCTGTTAAATGAATGGTTTCTGCATTATAATATTCATCATTAATGCCTGTTTTGGCGAATGCAGCAACGGCATCGGCTACTACAATGGTATTGTAGCCCAAATTGCCGGCCATTCTTGCAGTGGTTGATACACAATGTTCGGTGGTGAGGCCCACGATAACTACGGTATCAATGCCGGCAGCATCCAGCCGTTGTTGCAGATCAGTACCGATAAACGAACTGTTCACCGATTTTTTGATCACCGGCTCGCCGGGCAAAGGTTTTACAATCTCTTTGTGCGCGTTGCCAGGATTACCTTCGGCCAGCATAGAATTAGGGTTGGCGGAGCAATGCTGAATGTGAAAGAGCGGCAGCTTATTTGCCCGCCAGTAATCAAGCAGTTTACGGGCATTTGCTTCGGCATCGGGGTTATTGCGTTCGCCGCCCCAGTAGGGGATATTGTCAAAACCCTGCTGTATATCAATCAGTATCAGTGCAGGGTTGGTATTTGTTAATGTTTTCATACCTCAAAATTGCAGCTTTACCGGCACCCGAATTTTGCTGTGAGGCTTTATTTGTTTGTTATGATAATACCTGGTGGTTACGCGCGCAACTGGGCGGAGCGCCAAACTTTTGCTTATACACTTTTGAAAAATGCGAAATATTCTCGAACCCGCTGCTATAAGCTATCGTGGATACCGGATGATTGGAGTTTTTGAGTTGATACGCCGCATATTCCAACCGCCGGTTGATCTGCCATTTTACCGGTGTGGTATTAAAACGTTCGGTAAATTCTTTTTTAAAGGCGCTTACACTTCGCCCGGTTAGTTTAGCCATATCGGGTAAGGAAAGCTGCCGGTTAAAGTTTTGTTCCATAAAATAGGCCAGGTCAATTTTATTTTCGCTCACCAGGTGTTTTAAAAACGAAACAAAGGTTTTGGAGGTATCGTTCGACAAAATTTGAAGCAATACCTGGTGCGTAACAAACTTCACAATACAGCGTGAATAATCCTGCGGATGTGCAATATGCTGAATAGCCTGCGCAATGTTGGCTTTTATAAATTCGGATGTTTTAAAAACGAAGGGCGGCAGGTCATCAGTCAGTTTTTCTTGCCTGAATTCCGGCACATGACTTTCTATAAAGTAATCCACAAACTCATTTTCCATAAAAATGAGCATGCTGGTATAATCGTCAGATGGAAATATCTGATAATTCCCTCTCCTCCTGAATTGGATATCGCCTGCACCAAGATGCTGTACATGACCGCCATACCAAACATCAATAGATCCGGTTAAAACCACCTCGAGGCAATGCATCGTTTGCAAGGTATCATCACAGCTGAAAGGCTGCTTTTTATCAATAACAATACCATACATATCGCAAAACCGCATCCTCATATGCACGTGATGTTCAAGCAGATCCTTTGGAATTTGTATCATCTTTAAAGATTATCATACTAAGCTACGGACTGTGCGGCTATCTTTTTAGTTTTTGGACTAATTGTAACATAACGATGATAAAAGGTCATTCCCAGATCCCCTCCTGAGAGGGGGCGCATGGAATGGTGTGGCAGCAGGGGTGTGTTCATAAAGCAAAAGAACACCCCATACACCCCTCTCAAGAGGGGAATCGCACAAGCTCCCGCTTTTTTTGATCCCCCAACCTTTCTCTGCCGAAGCTGAGCGGCTGCCTGGGGCTGTCAGTCTGAGCCTGTCGAAGACTCGTGCGTAGAGGCCCCTGCCCACCATGCTTCGACGGGCTCAGCATGACAGCCATTTTTGATTCTAAAACTATCCCATCACCGCGTCACTCATCGCCAGATCCTCAATTACGCTCAGCAATTGTTCCAGATCGTCCGTTTGGGTAAGCGGGTTCATGAGCGTTATCCGCAGGTAAAACTCCTGTTTAATGGTGGTACCTACTATATAAAACCGACCGTCTTCTATTAAACGCTGCAGCACATCACGGTTCAGTTCGTTAGATTCGGCACCTGCTTTCAGTCGGAAACAAACAATATTACTTTGAGGTTCGCAGGCCAGCTCAAAATTTTCGTGCAGCTGTACCATACGGGCAAATTCTGCAGCCATGCCATATAATTTTTCAATATGCTGTTGGTACAATTGATCACCATAAAGCCGCATAATGGTATAGGTATGCAAAATGGTCATGGGTTTAGTGCATTCAAAGGTTTGCTTGCCCGAGTTATACCATTCATCGGCCTGCTGATCCTGCCACAGGTATTCGGCCTTTTGCAGGAAGGTTTTGCCAGCCTGCCTGGCCGATTTAAATAACACGGCCGTTGATAAAGAAGGCGCCATCATCATTTTATGAAAATCAACCATTACAGAATCAGCCTTTTCGATCCCTTTGAGCAGATGGCTATAAACCGGTGAAAAAACAACCGGGGCACCGTGCGCGCCATCTACATGAAACCAAATATTATGTTTTTGTGCAAATGAACCAATAGCATCAAGATCGTCATAAGCTCCAATAGAAGTGGAACAGGCGCAGCCAACAATACAGAATACCTTTTTGCCTTTTGCTGCGGCCTCCTGATAATGATGCGCCAGCGTATCTGTACGCATCTGGAAACGGTTGTTAACCGGTATTTTGATGATATTTTCGGGAGGTAAACCCATAATTCTTACGGCGCGTTCAATACTGTAATGTGCTTCTTCGGATACCATAATGGCCAGCTGCCCGTACTCGGGTTTGCCTAATACATTAGGCATAGCGGCGCGAGCGGCCAGCAAGGCCGTGAGGTTACCCAAGGTACCACCGGAGGTAACAATGCCCGATGCATCCTCACCAAAACCAAACCTGGCGGCCATGTATGCGGTTACAACTTTTTCCATCGCATTACCGGCCATACCCATTTCATAAACAGCCATGCCGTTATTAAAAAATGAAATCAACGCCGATGTTAAAGCCGTTACAGGCAAGGTTGTTGCTGTTTGATGCCCAATATAACCGCGACTATGCAAATTAACCGACCGCGATATTACCGAACGGAAAAGCCCTTGAGGGTTATTAATTAAAGGCGAATTAAAATCGTTTTGCCAGTATGCCAGCTGCTCTGCCGGGCTTTCCCAGTTGATGGTATCTTTTTTTTGAGGGGCGGCATGCGCTTTTTCGAGCTCAGTAGCTAATAGCTCCATTAATTGGTGTGCCTCGCTCCGGAAAGTTTCGGGCTTAAATGCTTTGTTGATCAGATCTTCCATGGTGGTGGTGGTTTATTACTAAAGCAAAGGAAGTGTTTGCTACTAATAATAAAAAATACTTATATTTCATCAATTAATAACAAATTTGCATAAGTATGGATATTAATGTGCTCAAGAATTTCCTGGTACTGGCCGAAACATTGCATTTCACCAAATCATCTGATAAAGCCTTTATTGCTCAACCTGCGCTGAGCCGGCAGATTAAACAGTTGGAAGAATCATTAAATGCGCAATTATTTAAGCGCAACAGGCGCAATGTGGAGCTTACGCCTGCCGGCAAATATTTTAAGGCCGAAATGGAGCGACTGGTAAATCAGTTTGACCATGCAGCCAAACGTACTGCCCAACTGCATCAAGGCGAAGCCGGCGAGATCAGGATAGGTTATACTTATTCTGTTATGCAAAGTTTTTTGCCGGGGATGATCAGGCATATCAATGAAATTTTGCCCGATATTCATACCGTATTGCTGGAGATAAACAATAAGCAACAGGCTATCGACCTGAAAAATAAAGAAATTGATATCGGCTTTTCTACCAACCCGGTTATTAGTGATGATTTAAAAAGCAAGGTATTACTGCGGGATAATTTTGCAGTGGTGCTACCGCTCGATCACCCGGTGAGCCCGGAAAATTTCGAGGATCTATCCGTATTTGCCAATGACCGTTTTATTTTGCCGCCGCGCTCCGAGGGGTCATTATATGTGGGCACTGTAGAATCTATTTTTATTGAAGCCGGTTTTTTACCCAACATTGTTCACAAAACGCCTTTTGCCAGTACCGGCCTCCGCCTGGTTGAGGCCGGGCTGGGCATCACTGTCGAACCTATGTCGAGTCTGCGCAACTATCCGGGCATTATTAAATACATTGAATTAAAAGATACGATCCAAAAGGCCGAACTCACCATGCTCTGGCACCCCGAACTTGAAACAGACATGCCCCGGGTAATTGACCTGCTGATGAATTTTGGCATATAGGTGAGGGACTTTAAAAAATGAAGTGCAGGCCCAGTGCGATTCCCTCCCCACGGGAGGGGCAGGGAGGGGTTTATCCGCTATGTCTATCATAGAAACCCCTCCCTGCCACAACACCAGGCACCGCACTCCTCCCGTGGGGAGGGAACTTAATTTACACAACAAAAAAGGGCAAACGAAAAATATTCGTTTGCCCACGGTGGTCATTTAACGATTTCTGTCCCCCCGGAGACGCTATACAACCACTTTATCTTGATTGCCTATGGCTATATACATCCATGGGCAACTTATGGTAACACTTCTGCTGCTTTTTTATTCACCGGATATCTTTATAAACTATCTATTGCTCACTTAGCTGAAAATTCATAGGGATAGTATACCGTACCCGTACTGGCTGACCATTTTGGATACCGGGTTTCCAGGCTTTGGCCAATTTGAGCACGCGCAGGGCCTCTTCATCAAACCCATACCCTGCGCCATGCTCAACTTTTATATTGGACAAAGAGCCGTCTTTCTCAATAATAAAACTCATGATCACCCTGCCAGAAACACCCTGCTCCTGGGCCACGCCCGGAAAACGAAGGTTCTTTTGCAAAAATTTGGCCCAGGCTGCCGCGCCACCTATGGGTTCGGGCATTACTTCAAGACCGCCATCGCCAATATTACGTACTTCATTATCAGCAGGCGCCGTGCCGGTGCCAGTCCCGGTTTCAGTTTTGGCAGTGACATTATCACCACCAGCCGGTCCTTTAATTGTTTCGGGACCTATAGCTCCATGAATATCTTTAATCACAGGAGGATCAACCGGAGGATCTGTTGGAACAATATGCGGAGTTGTAAATGCTGTTGTTTGTATGGGTGCAGCAGGTTTTACTGGAGCCGCAGGTTTTGCCGCAGGTTCAGCAGGTTTGGGCTTCGCTTCTACAGGAGGTTTCACCAAAGTTGGAGTGATATCCACCGGTATCATTTTAACCACCTCCTGAGGTTTTACCCTGAATACAAAACTTGCCACTACCAAAACAGCAATAGCAATAAAGCTAAGCCCAATGGCTTTGCTCATGGTGCGGCCATAATTCTTTCTCAGATCATAAGCACCGTACTCTTTGTTACGATGGTCAAATACAAGGTCGAGCCATTCGGCGTTGTACAAATCAAATTTGGCAATACTCATAATTTTCAGAATTAAATTTCTTATAAAACGAATATACATATATAATATTTTATAAAACAAGAATTATTTTAAAATAAATTTCATCGATAGTATAAGCCGCCAAATGCGGAGAGCTTTAAATTTTGCGCAAAAAGCCCATCTACTGAATTGGTTTAGCAATTGAAGACATCATTATTTATCCAAAAAAGAATGTCATTTCGACGAGGAACGAGGAGAAACCTTTTACGCCAGGCTTTATAAATGAATTTATTGAGAAAATTTTCGACTATTAAGAGTAAAACTATAATATATATTCATTTATTGATTTTTATTTTCCAGTTTTTAAAATAAAAGAACAATTAAAAATCATTTTAACTACATATTTATCATATAAACAAACAAAAAGTTAAAATTTTTATAAAAAAACTGTATTTATTTTAATTTTTTATTACTTTTAGACATGGTAAACAGGCTTTATCAATTTACTGCCTTATTTTTTTTCCTTTTTTTCGGATTTTCAGTGTCCGGACGGGATAGATCACACCATATTAACTATCAGGACGAAAAAAAAGCCTCTTTTAAGACAGCAAGCCCAAATCATCGTCCATCTAATTACGAATACAGCCTTAACAATGTACCTCTTCCGGTTATTAATGTACAGCAACATCGCGGAGCACATTCGCTGCAAGGCTTTTATCACACCCCTAATTTTTTCTCGATAGGGATAAAATACATCACTTTCACTTGCGGCCGCGGCACAAGTCAGCTGTCACGTTTCCGCAAACTCATCCTTTTTCCGTTTCACGCTTTTTGGTAGCAGGAAAAACAATGCCATCCCGGTGCCCTGATTAAGCATCCGGATCTTATTGTTTTTAAAAATTTAGTTTAATACCTCCGGCATTTTGATTGGATGCCAGGGGAATTATTTGAATCAAGAGCAAAGAATCAGGAATCAAGACAAGAACAGAACAGTTGATCGTTAACCCCTTCGTTTGAATATTTATTCTTCAGATCAGGGACAACACCAAATCCATCACTGTCTTTCTTTTGCTCTGATTCCTGGCTCTTAACATCCTGACTCTCCAATACTGCCTGGTATTTTGATTGGTGCCAGGCAGTATTGATCAAACCTTACTAAACACCCTAAAACCCGAAACATGAAAAAATTCATACCCTTTGGCGTACTTATCGTCGTAATTATATTGGCACTTGTATACCCCTCGGTTACACTCACCACCATTAAAGACAGCAAAATTGATAGCGGCGATACCGCCTGGCTGTTAGTAAGCACTGCCCTTGTACTCATCATGACACCCGGTCTGGCCTTTTTTTACGGCGGTATGGTGAGCAAAAAAAACGTCCTATCAACCATGCTGCAAAGCTTTGTTTGCATGGGTGTAATCACTGTTATATGGGTAATCTTCGGCTTTAGCTTGGCCTTCGGCGATTCGATCGGTGGCCTCATTGGCGATCCGCGCACCTTTTTTATGATGAAAGGCACACTGGGCAATGCCACCTGGAAACTGGCGCCAACCATACCGTTGGTATTATTCGCCATGTTCCAGTTAAAATTCGCGGTAATTACCCCGGCGCTCATCACCGGCGCTTTTGCCGAGCGAATCCGCTTTAACTCCTATGTAATTTTCCTTTGCCTGTTCATGATATTTATATACGCACCACTCGCCCACTCTACCTGGCACCCGGATGGATTCCTGTTTGGTAAAGGCGTATTGGATTTCGCAGGGGGCACGGTAGTACACATGTCGGCTGGTTGGGCTGCATTAGCTTCGGCATTATACTTAAAACAACGCAACGATAAAGCACACGCACCAGCTCGCATCAGCTATGTGTTATTAGGTACCGGTTTATTATGGTTTGGCTGGTTTGGCTTTAATGCCGGTTCAGCTTTAGGCTCTGGCACATTAGCCGCAACCGCTTTAGCTACCACAACCACCGCATCAGCAGCTGCTGCTATGGCCTGGATGTTTTTTGATATTCTGCGTGGTAAAAAACCTGGCGTTATGGGTGCTTGTATTGGTGCAGTTGTAGGCCTTGTTGCTATCACACCGGCAGCTGGCTTTGTAACCATCCCGCACTCTTTAATTATCGGTATAGTTGCCGCGGTAGTAAGTAACCTGGTGGTAATCTGGAGAACATCAACCAGCATTGATGACACCCTTGATGTATTTCCTTGTCATGGTGTAGGCGGCATGGTGGGCATGTTATTAACCGGCGTATTCGCGCATCAAAATGTAAACGCGGGCAATACTACCGGCAACGGTTTATATTATGGCGAAACCCATTTATTTTTCCTTCATCTCATTACATTGGTAGGTGTTTCCGCCTTCGCATTTTTTGGATCCCTGTTATTACTGAAGATCACAGACATGATCAGCACCTTACGTGTAACACCAGAACAAGAACTGGCCGGTCTCGACGTAAGTCAGCACGACGAAGAGCTTTAAGCTCCACCGTATTCTTTATTAAACCAAACAACAAGAAAAAACTAAAGCTGCATTTTTAAAGATGCAGCTTTTTTTTAATTATTGAATTATTGATTTAGTGAATTAGTGAGTTTTTTGTCTGAATCAGAATTTTCAGAATTAAAGAATTAACTCGGTTGAGGGCTGCGCCGTTTTCAGAATTTATCTAACTTGCTTACCAATTTTTCACATCTCACATCTCACATCTCACATCTCACCATTCACCATTCACCATTCACCATTCACCATTTAAACTACCACTCCTTCGTTGATATTTTATTGATTTTTTTCTGCTCTTTGGGCAAAGCCGATATTTTGAGCATGTATGACCTTAATACCCCACCCACTTTGCGACTATTCAGCAATATGCGGTTTAAGAACTCCGCAACATCGCGCTTATCGAGTTTATCTTTGGCTTTTTCCATGGGGATGGTAAGGCCCGGCACAGGCTCATACACATTATAACGATTGCGCTGATAGGGCACATATACAAAATCGGTAAACCAATACCGATATTTATTATCCTTTACCTCCACACGCAGCGTATAGGTTATCTCACCATCTTCATGAGTAGTTACAAATGATTTTTTTGATACCAGGAAACCACTGCTACCTACCAGCACACCTTGCGCTTTATCGGTAGTTGATAGCTTTATTTTATCTTTAGGATAGGCCGACTTGAAAAAATAAAGCCCCCTGCTATACAAAGTATCGACGCTCAGGCCTTCCTGAGTAACCGTTTGATAATAGATATACTTATCATTTTCATCAAAAGCCAGCGAATCTTTTTGAGCCGAAGCACTTTTCGCCAACAACACACAAGCAAACACTATCAGTATATTCTTCATTTTATAATTTATTAAGTTGAGTAAGGATTTTGGGATCAAGGAGCAAGGATAGAAAAAAATTAAAATCCGAGCAGACAAAAGTCCTTATTCCTTGCTCCAAAAATCCTTGTTCCAAAATCTTTATCCCCAAAGATAAAAGCCGTTCCGGTAATAGGAACGGCTTTTACGGAAAGATTTGAAATTTATTTTTTCTTAGAACGCGTAAACCGCGGCTAACACAAACTGCGAAGCTTTATTGGTTGATACTCCGCTGCTGTTAACAAAAGGCGCGTAAAATTTATCACTCTTATTATCAAACCTCACCTCAGGTATCAGCGTTAGCGGACCGGCTTTGATATTGGAAGTTACAGTGATCGCTTTCACATCACCGCCATCGTTTTTCACTTTAAAGTACTCCCCTCTTAAACCAAAGCTTACAATTTTTGATACCGCTAACTGAGGATACAAGGCCACACCACTAAATCCGCCACCATCATGCGGAGCAGAGAAAGTAGCGCCGTTTAATCCTAATTTAAAGGCGTCGGTTATTTGGTAAGCTGTGGTTAAATCAAACTCTGTTCCGGAATAAGAACCGGTTAACAAGTTCAGGTAAGCCGTCCAGCCTTTAACCGGGGTTACCACCAATTGAGCGCCAAAAGTTGATACATCGCCCGACGTTGTGGCGGTGGCCCCTACGGTTCTGTATGATGAGTAAGCATTCCAGTAGTTGTTAAAAATACCGGCCATTAAACTTACTTTATCAGAAAAGGCATAAGTGGCTTTTAAACCTGCATTCTGGAACGGACCATTGGTAAACAGATACGAAGTTGAATAGTTATAGTTACCCGATGGCGCTATTACTTCATACCCAACAAATGTGGCCATATAACCCGCTGTTAAATTAAACTGATTGGTAACATCATATGAAACATACAGGTTTTGAATATGATAATTAGGGTTTGGGATAGATTGGTCATTTCGCGGACCAAAAGACAATTCGCCCACAAACGAAGCTTTGCCTACTTTTTTCTTCAACCCGAGATCAACCATACCTATCGAAACCGAATTCTGATCAGATGCGAAGCTGGTTGGTATATTGGCATGTTTAGAAAAATCATACTTATAATAAGCATCAACAGACCCGGTTATGGTCAATGGCGGATCTGCCGCTGCCGTTTTTATGGTGTCCTGTGCTTTCACTGTAAAAGCCGCGATAGAAAAGAAACATAAAAGTAAAGCTGTTTTTTTCATGATAACGATTTAATTGTTAATAAAATTTGGTTTGTTAATTTTTTCTATATAAAATATTGATAATCAAATAATTAATACCATAAAGGACTTTTTATTGTCGGCATAAAAAATCCCTGTGCAGTTGGCGATGCCATTGCATTAAAGCCACACACTAACCACACAAGGTATTACAGGTCCCCGACCGGGGACCCACATTGTTTGTTATTTGTTCGTCTTAAACTTCGGTAGTCGATTTAACCCCTTTGTCAAAAAGACCGCTTAAGCTGATCTCTTCTTCTTGTTGAGGGTAAACCTCGATACCGTGATCAAACACATCGATACCGCCTAAACCTGCTTCGCCATGTTCTTCGATACGTAGTTTCCATGGATTTGGTAGTTTATTGATGATAAACATCATAACAAAGGTTACTACAAACACAGCTGCAGTAATAGCAAAGCTACCGATGGCCTGAGCTTTTAATACACCAAAACCACCACCGTAGAATAAACCGGTTACCGGCGCTGAATTATCGGCTCCTGTTGGGCCTGTAGCACCAAACTGACCAGATGCAAATAAACCTAATGATAAAGTACCCCAGATACCGCAAAGACCGTGAACAGAAACTGCACCAACCGGATCATCGATACGGAACCACTCAATAATATAAACACCTGCAAATATCACGAAGCCGGCAACCGCACCTAATAAGATAGCCCCGAACGGACTAACCCAGTAGCATGGGCAGGTAATAGCAACCAAACCACCTAAAAAGCCATTGATTGTAAAGGCCAGATCGAACTTACCTTTTGTCGGACCCCACCAAAGGGCAGCCAGCATAGCGGCAAAACCACCGGCGCAAGCAGCAAGAGTAGTATTAGCAGCCACGCGACCAATACCCTGCATATCCATTGCAGACAGGGTTGATCCCGGGTTAAAGCCATACCAGCCAAACCATAATATAAAACCACCTACTGCAGCAACCAATAAGTTATGCCCAGCAGGTAATCCGCCTTTTTCTTTATCATCGGGGGCGAAAATTCTTCCCGAACGCGGGCCTAATACCATAGCACCGGCCAATGACGCCACACCACCAATAGTATGTACTACGGTTGAACCGGCAAAATCACGGAAAGGCTGACCTAATGTTGGCAGGAAACCACCTGTAGCTCCCATGGTAGCCAGAAAACCATCTGGACCCCAGGCCCAGTGACCAATTATTGGGTAAATAAAGCCTGTAATACCTATACTGTATAAAATATCGCCACGGAAGCTTGTACGACCGATCATGGCACCAGATACAATAGTTGAACAGGTATCAGCAAAAGCATACTGGAATATCCAGTGAGCCAAAAGCGGGATACCGGTTGCACCATAAGTAGCCGGAGTATTTTGTAAAAAGAACCAGTTAGTAATGGTTTTACCATCGGCGCCTAAACCGCCCCAACCAATAAAGCCATTACCGTTACCAAACATAAAGGCGTAACCTATTGCGTAAAACAATAACCCGCACAGGCATGTATCAAAAATACACTCCATTAAAACGTTAACCGTTTCTCTTTTACGGGCAAAGCCAGCCTCAAGCATCACAAAACCTGCCTGCATACCAAAAACCAAAAAGGCAGCAACCAATGTCCACACCGTATTAACGGTATTGATGAGTGCTGTTTCATGAGCGGTATAAGTGTCGGCAGCGTGAGCAGATGAGCCTAATAAGCCCGGCAAACTGATCATGGCCACCAATACCAGCCCTAAACCAATCATTTTTCCTGTTAAAATGGTGGCTCCCAGCGCCCATTTTTCACGTGACAGTTGTCGGACTGCACTCAGGAGGTTGTGTTTTGTTGAACTTACTTTCATTTGTCTTTAATTTAGTTTGATTGTTTTTAAAAGTTTAATTTAGTTTGATTGTTTATATAATTAAGCTTGATTGCGGGTTAAATTTTACAAATTCATCAAATTCACTCAAAAACCCCCTCTTCTTCCCTTTTAATTATTGTTATTTTTATAAAAAACACAATAATTACGATGTTTCTGTAAATTATTTTCTGAAATTATGTAGTTATTTTAATAATAACAAATTTTTAACAAGAAAATAACGTTACAAAACACAATATTTATGAAAATTGCAAATAAAAACTAAAAAGTAAGTCATAATTTGATGATTTTGAAATTTAATTCACTTATAAATTAATATAAATTGTTTCAATGGAAAAAATTCAACCATTTTTTATAAAAAATTCTGATTTTTTCATTTTTTAGAACAAAAAACAGGCAAAAAACTTTCAAAAGTTCAGTTTAAATCAAAATCAAGACATCAAAAGGGCATTTTTCAAAACATTCATCATTTTAGGATCATTAACTACTTATATCATATTTCCTTTAATTTTTGTGTATATTTTAAATGATAGTTCTATTTTTGAAAGTTGACCTTTATTTTAACCTCATATCTTATGTCTAACATCCGATTTAAAGCACTACAGGACGTTCTGAGCAGAACTATCCCGGAAGTGAAAGCTCCTTCTTCAAAAATTTCAGATTACTTTGGTGCCAACGTTTTCGATAAAAAGAAAATGAAGGAATATCTTTCTACAGAAGCTTACCAGGGTATCATTAACTCTATTGAAAAAGGAGAACCAATTCCGCGCGACCTGGCCGAGCAAATTGCTGCCGCCATGAAATCATGGGCATTGGGTAAAGGAGCAACACATTATACACACTGGTTTCAGCCCCTTACCGGTACCACTGCCGAAAAACACGATGCTTTTTTTGAACCTACCGCCGACGGTGGCGCTATTGAGCGTTTTTCGGGCGATGCCTTAGCACAGCAAGAGCCGGATGCATCGAGCTTTCCTAGCGGTGGCATCCGCAATACATTTGAGGCCCGCGGCTATACCGCCTGGGATCCGTCATCACCTGCATTTTTGATGGCCCGCACCTTATGTATACCCACCGTATTTGTATCCTACACCGGCGAAGCCCTGGACTATAAAGTACCTTTGTTAAAAGCGCTGAGCGTTTTAGATAAGGCCGCAGTTGATGTTTGCCATTATTTTGATAAGGGTATTGAAAAAGTAAATGCTTCATTAGGCATCGAACAAGAGTATTTCCTGGTTGATATCGCCTTATTTAATGCAAGGCCAGATCTGTATTTAACCGGTCGTACATTGTTTGGTCATATATCGGCCAAAAACCAGCAGTTAGAAGATCATTACTTTGGATCGATACCCGAGCGCGTGTACGCTTACATGCAGGATATGGAAGCCGAGGCCTTATTATTAGGTATACCTTTAAAAACACGTCATAATGAGGTTGCGCCATCACAATTTGAGTGCGCTCCTATTTATGAAGAAATAAACTTGGCCATTGATCACAATCAATTGCTAATGGACCTGATGGACAGAGTTGCTCGTCGTCATAACTTTAAAGTTCTGTTGCATGAGAAACCTTATGCCGGCATCAATGGTTCGGGCAAGCACAATAACTGGTCGTTGATCACCAACACAGGTAAAAACTTATTATCCCCGGGTAAAACGCCTAAGAACAACTTGATGTTCCTGACCTTCTTTGTAAATACCATCAAAGCAGTTTATGAACATGCCGATCTGTTAAGGGCATCTATCGCTTCGGTAAATAATGATCACCGTCTGGGTGCCAACGAGGCTCCACCGGCCATTATCTCTATTTTCCTGGGTAGCCAGTTGAATGATGTACTGGATGAGATAGAAACCTCACGTATCAGCAAAAAGATTAAGGAGGATAACCTGCTATGGCAAGGCATCCCTAAAATACCACAGATATTACCTGATAATACCGACCGTAACCGTACCTCGCCTTTCGCCTTTACCGGTAATAAGTTTGAGTTGCGCGCCGTGGGTTCATCTGCAAACTCTGCCAGCCCGATGACGGTGCTGAACCTGATTGTGGCTGACCAGCTTAAAAAGTTCAAGCATGACGTAGACAAGCTGATCAAAAAAGGCGAGAAAAAGGATGTAGCCCTTTTAATGGTGATCAAAAAATATATTAAAGAGTCGAAAAGCATCCGCTTTGAGGGTAATGGCTACAGTGATGCCTGGGAAAAAGAAGCAGCAGAAAGAGGTTTATCAAACATTAAAACCACGCCAAAAGCGCTGGATGCAATGCTGTCTGAAAAAACGGATATCCTTTTTGCAGAAACCGGCATATTTACTCCGCGCGAAGCGCATGCCCGTCACGAAATTTTACTGGATGCCTTTTATAAGAAACTACAGATCGAGGCACGTGTTATTGGCGAGTTGGTACTGAATGTGATTATTCCATCGGCTATTGCCTACCAATCCAAACTGATCGAAAATGTAAAGGGCCTCAAAGACCTTGGTTTAAGCAACGACACTTACGCCGCCCAGCTGGATATTATTACTAAAATATCCGAACATGTGAACTTTATTAAATCCAACGTGGAGCAAATGGTTAACGAACGCAAAAAAGCCAACGTAATTGAAGATATACGCCAACGCGCCATTGATTATGACGAAAAGGTAAAATCATTCTTCCAACCGATACGTTACCATGTTGACAAGCTGGAGCAACTGATAGATGACACCCTGTGGCCACTACCAAAATTCAGGGAGCTGCTATTTATAAAATAATTTCTTCACGAATTAATGAAACACTAATTGTCGCGAATTAAGGCGAATTTCACGAATTATTAAAGGAGAGCCGATCAACATCGGCTCTTTCTTTTTATGTTCGATCGGGATTCGTGTAATTCGCTCAAATTCGTGTAATTCGTGCTAATGAAATTCGTGTAATTCGTGACAATTAGTGCCAAAATCATTAGTTTTGCGCCATGGTTTCTTCACAACGTTATGATCAACGTGGCGTATCTGCCTCCAAGGATGATGTACACAATGCAATAAAAAATATCGACAAGGGTATTTTCCCTCAAGCTTTCTGCAAAATTGTACCCGATATATTAACCGGCGATGAGGAATATTGCAATATTATGCATGCCGATGGTGCAGGTACCAAATCATCATTAGCTTATACTTATTGGAAAGAAACCGGCGATATTTCAGTTTGGCGCGGCATAGCACAGGATGCCATTATCATGAATCTGGACGACCTGCTTTGTGTGGGTGCTACCGATAATATCCTGCTGTCATCGACCATCGGCCGTAACAAAAACCTGATACCTGGCGAAGTAATCGCCGCTATCATCAACGGCACCGAAGAAATATTGAGCGAACTGCGTGATGCAGGAATCGGCATCTACTCTACCGGTGGCGAAACCGCTGATGTGGGCGACCTGGTGCGCACTATAATCGTCGACTCCACCGTTACCTGTCGCATGAAACGCGAGGATGTAATATCCAATCATCGTATCCAACCGGGAGATGTGATTGTGGGCTTAGCCTCGTACGGACAAGCTAATTACGAAAAAGAATATAATGGCGGCATGGGCTCCAATGGATTGACATCAGCCCGTCATGATGTATTTAATAAAACCATAGCCAATAAATATCCTGAAAGCTATGATGCCGCTATCCCTTATGAGCTGATTTTCAGCGGCAGTAAAAATCTGACTGATAAAATTGATATAGGCAACAACCAATCGGTAACAGCTGGTAAACTGGTATTGAGTGCTACCCGTACCTACGCTCCTATTATCAAAAAAATGCTCGATGCTTACCACGGTCAAATACATGGCATGGTACATTGCAGTGGTGGCGCACAAACCAAGGTGCTGCACTTTATTAATAACCTGCATATCATTAAGGATAATCTTTTCCCGGTTCCACCGCTATTTAAGCTCATCCAGGAAGAATCAAAAACCAGCTGGCAAGAAATGTACAAGGTTTTCAATATGGGTCACCGCATGGAGCTTTATGTGCCCCAGGAAATCGCTGCAGAGCTGATATCCATATCTCAAAGTTTTGGTGTTGACGCGCAAATTATCGGTCGCGTTGAAAAAGCTGATACTAAAAAAGTAACGGTAACATCAGAATTTGGGGTGTTTGAATATGAATAAGGATTGAGGTTCAAGAATCAAGACCGAAAAATCATCTTCGTATAAAAACCATGTTTCAATAGCTGCGTTTTAAAGACTACCAACTATTATTGTTTTTCTTGTATCTTGACTTCTTGGTTCTTGACTCCAAAAAAATTCGCCTATGCTCAGGTTCTTATCGGCACAATCACTATTAAATCTTTGGGTGATATTTTTGGCCGAGAATCTGCTCGTCACTACACTGGCGTTGCTATTCGGCTGGTTGGTGCTTAAATTTAATCGCAAGCCCATCAAAGCCGCTTCCCGCAAGGAGGTATTCATCTGTATTTTAACCAACGTAATAAATACTGTGATAACCTATTCTGGTTTTTGGCTTTGGAAACATGGTTATATCCAATTAAACTACGCCTTATCCTGGCGTATCCTCTTTGACTTTGCAGCGCTTTTTATACTGATGGACCTGGCCATGTTCCTGTTCCATTACGCTATACACCGCTCTGTATTGTATAAAGCTATCCACCAGTTCCATCACCATTATGCAGATCCTATCCCTATTGATCTGTTTGTGCTGCATCCGTTGGAAACAGTAGGTTTTGGCTCATTATGGCTCGTGATACTCCTCTTATTCAACTTTAATTTTTACGCCGTTTTTATTTACCTGGTGGCTAATGTATTCTTTGGCATTATGGGACATTTAGGCATAGAACCTATTCCTCAGAGCATCCGGAAGGTTGCTCCCTTTAAGTACCTGGGACGTCGTCTTTTCATCATCAGCATCATTTAAATATCAACCACAATTTTGGCTTTTATACCAACATTTGGGATAAACTTTTCGGAACTTATAAAGGATGATTTGGGGAGTAAGGATTTGGAGAACAAGGAGCAAAGATTTCAGGACTATAAAAGAAAAAGCCCGGCCAAATTGGCCGGGCTTTTTCTTTTATAGTCCTGTTTCTGGAGCAAAGATTAGTTAAATATATATCTAACACCGATCTGAGCCTGGAAACGTGAGAACTGGCTGATATCTGTTTTGTATGAAGAAGTAACGGGTATCTGGTTATTTGCATCAAGATAAGGGAATGAATAAGTTGCCTGGTTTTGACCCTGTGCATTTTTCACTGTACCCATATATCTTAATACAGTTGTTCCGCCATTGTTAAAGCCGCTGTACGATACTTGTTGGTTACCCCAGTTACGGTTTAACAAATTAGTAAAGTTAATCACGTCAAAAGTAACTTCAATGGTGTTTTTAGTTTTACCCGCTTGTACAAAGAAATCTTGTGCAAAGTGCAAGTCAACCCTTTTATAAGTAGGTAATATAGCACCGTTTCTTTGAGCATACTGACCTCTGTGCTGGCTCAAGTATGGATCCTGGCTGATAAAGTTATTCAACTGTGCCCAGATCTGAGCAGGTGTACGAGTATCAGCGGTTCCGTTTGCTGCCTTAGGGGCTGCAACCAGAATAAGATCACTTTGATTTTTAGGGATATACATCAAATCGTTAGTAGCACCGTCACCGTTAGGGTCGTTAGCTGTAATGTATGATATAGCGCCATTGTTAGCCGCTTCAAATACTAAACCAATAGTTGAAGCCAGATTTTTAGCATACTGCTTACGGTATGATACGGTTGCAATGATACGGTTTGGCTGAACGTAAGAACTGTTTGACAGATTATCGGTGTTCGGGTTACCGGCAACATACCTGGTGCTCCAGATAGTACTTGCAGTTGAACCACCATCGTTAACATCTTTTGATTTGGTATAAGTATACGCTACACTAGCGGCAAAACCATTGCTAAAGCTCTTTTGTAGTTGACCAGTAATAAAGTATGAAAAACCTTTGCTGGTGTTTTTCATATAATACAAACCGGTAATTGATGGGTTTTGCGCAGTTGCGTTAGCCGCTGACGGGGTAGTATTTTTTGAATCATACTGAATTTGCCCTTCTGGACCAGCTAAAGTAGTATAGCCATCAGACAATACTAAGTTCTGGTGATAGATAGCACGGATATCTTTGGCGTAAGAACCTTCGATAGTACCGATGATACCGCCAGGTAATTTCTGGTCAACAGCAAAGTTTGTTCTCCATATCTTTGGATATTTCAGGTTAGGGTCGGCAACGTCAAGCTCATATGAAGTATTGGCTTTTGCATTAGTAGGACGATTTGCGTTAACATTTGGATTGAATACCAATCTTGGATCGCCGGGAGAATTTTTCTGAGTAACGGTGGTAGAACCAAATAACAAACCATTGTTTGATGCCTGGTTAGATATCCATACAAATGGAACCGGACCGGTAAATAAACCAGAACCACCACGTACCTGGGTAGAACCATCGCCATTTACATCCCAGTTAAAACCTACACGAGGTGAAAGCTGCACCCTGTTTTTTGGCAATTTAGATACATCAACATGGGTACCACCCTGGAAAGTAAGTGCAGCAGCATTAGGATTAGGATCCAAAGATGAAGGGAAAGCATTATAGTCGGCTCTTAAACCATAAGTTAACCTGAAGTTATCAGTAACATGGTATTTATCCTGCACATATACGCTATAGATAGATGCTTTGATCTTAGCTAACGGCAATGCACTTCCCTGGGCAGCATAACGCAAAGTGTAAGCCTGTGCTGGTAATCCATTAATAAAGTCAGAAGCTGAGTTATAGGTATATAAACCGTTGTAATCAGGAGCAAAACCGTTAGTATAGCTCTGAATCTGGTTGCTGGTTCCTATAGTGAACTCATGTTTACCAGAATAGATGGTAAAGTCATCAGCAAACTGCCAGATGTTGGTACTTAGCAAGTTGCCGGCAGTATAAAGCTCAGAACCAAAACTGGTTGCTGTGGCACTTGCAGGTGAAGTAACAACACCATTTGCATCAGAAGCACCGTTACCAATATCAACCATTGGTAATGAACCATTACCCAGGAAATTACGGAAGTCTCTTAATGCAGAGTAACCTACAGTAAGTTTGTTTGACATCGAATTGCTGATACGGCTATTTAACTCAACTATACCAATATTAAAGTTATTATTAATAGTATAACCTGAGCCATAGAAAGGTAAGGTATTAGGACCTGGCGCACGAGTGGTACCATAACCTACACTGGTTGTACCATCACTGTTAGAAATACCAGAGTTGCTGGCCGGCTGATCTTTAAATGATTTTAAGTAGAAGTATTTGGCACTTAAAGTGTTATTCTTGTCGATGTTCCAGTCTAACTTAGCGGTTAACTTATTGCTTGAGGTTCTGTAAACATAATTTTCATATGCTCCCGGATCATAACCGTAGCTAGCTAGTTTCGCTTTGATAGCATCTAATGTGCTCGCTTGAACAGCTGACACGTTGGAACCACTTAGGCCCGGACGACCGGCAACATATGCAGTTGCAGGCGGCTGGCTGATTCTTTCCTGCTCGCCAGATACAAATAAGAACAATTTATTTTTGATGATCGGACCACCTACGGCAATACCATCAGTATGATAATCAAACGGAGTAATAGGCACATTGGTTGTTCCGGCATGATAACCGGTCAACCTTACACCACGACCATAATAATAAGCAGTACCTTTTACCTGGTTGGTACCTGATTTTACTACAGTATTAATACCAGCACCGGTAAAGTTACCCTGACGCACATCATAAGGGGCAATATCAACCTGGATCTGATCAATCGCATCAAGGGAAATAGGCTGTGAACTGGCCTGACCACCCAAAGTGCTTGATAAACCAAAAGAGTTGTTGAATAATGCACCATCAACAGTTACGTTATTAAAAGCACCGCTACGACCACCGAAACTATTAAACGTACCGGTTGAGTTGGCTGATGGAGTTAATTTGGTAAAATCCTGTAATGAACGTGCAATGGTAGGCAGGTTGTCGATTTGCTGACGGCTAATAGTTTCGCGCGCACCGGTACGTGATGAATTGATCACTTTACCTTGTGAACCGGTAACTACTACCTCTTTTAAAGAGGTTAAGTTATCTTCCAGTTTGGTATTGATCTTTTGATCCTGACCAATTGAAAGCGTGATACCTTCCTGAACAAAATTTTTGTACCCAACAAAACTTACTTTATAGGTGTACGGCCCACCTACTCTTAAGTTTGGAATGTTGTAACGGCCATCTGCGCGGCTTACTGTAGAGTATACAGTACCAGTTGGCACGTGGGTAATGGTTACGGTAGCGCCCGGAATGGCACCCTTGGCATCAGTAATGATACCGTTTATATTGGCGGTTGTAACACCTTGTGCAAAGGCGTTCCTGTTAAGAAACATAAAACCAGCCAATAATAATAAAAGAAGTAAAGGCTTCCTCATAAATTGCTTTTTTAATTATACTTTAAGTTGATTAGCGGCAAAGATAATTATTACCAATCGCGCCAATATTAAGTTTATGTTAATAATATTCAGATATTTTTTCAACATTTAAAAAGAAATCAACACTTTGGGGATAAAAAAACCAAGTTCACAGAATACTGTAAATTAGAAACTTATAACACAAATAATAGAATACAGGAGAGCCACCAAGGCCGACTGTTTAAATATATGATGGAGATAATATTAATATATAATCACTATTTATAAACAGCATTTTCAAAAGAAAAGCGCAAACAAAAAGAGGCAGCCTATTGGGCTGCCTCTTTTTGTTAAATTATAATACGATGTGCTTAGAAAGAGTAACGGAAAGTTAACTGAGCTCTCCAGCGTGTCAGGAAATCATTCACAAAATATGGTTGATATTTTCCCTTAATCAGATTCAACTTGGTTTGGTCAAAAGTAAACGTTGGGGTTGTTGTTTGGTTAACAACAGTAAACAACGATACATCCTGATTTGAAGTACCATAGCTGCGACCTGAATTTTTGTCAATCAGGTTACCAATATTCAGGATATCCATTGATACCTGTAAACGGTGTTGATTAACTAAATAAAAGTCCTGGCTTACTTTCAGGTCAAAGTGATTTTCCCATGGTGAACGGGTGCCATTACGAGGGATAACTTTACCTTCATTCTTTTTCAGATCCTTATTACCTTCAACAAAGGCTTTCAGATCAGCCCATTGCTGGGCGGCAGTTCTAACAGTAGTAGTAACACCGTTTGCTGTTGTAGTTAAGTTAACCAGGGTGTATTTGGCATAACCATTAGGATCATTCAGTTCTTGTGCAGAAGGCACATATACTAAGTTGGCATTGTTGTTACCAGTTTTGCCGGTAATATCATCACCATTGATGTTTTTAGAATATGTATAGCTAAATGGCGAACCTGATTGACCTGTATAAACTAAACCAATGGTTGTAGCTGTACGTTTGGAAGCGTAAGTAAAGGTTTTTGATATAAAACCAACAATACGAGATCCCGGATCATAGTTGGAATGTGACTCATCCAGACTGTTCAAGCCATTGGTGTTATAAGCAAATCTCCAGTTTGATAACGCTACAGAGCTGGTACCGTCATTTACGGAGTACGAAGCACCATAGGTATAGGCAATAGATCCAGCCCAACCATCACTTATAGGTTTTTGAATTTGGGCAGTAAAGCTGTAAGAGTAACCTTTGTTGGTATTGGTTAACTCCAATACATCGGTAAACTTGGTATCTAAACGGGTAAAGTTATACCATGGGCGGGTACTGTTACCTATAGTAACTACACCTGCCTGCGGTGCAATGTTTAAGTTTTGATAAAGTATATTGTTGATTTTTTTGGTAAATAAGGATTCCAAAGTACCCACTAAACCCCATACTTGAAACTTTGGGTCAACAGCTAAATTAACGAGGTATACATGGCGTAATTTAAATGTATGATCCATAGA
>JACXTT010001001.1_pt1 | contig 48276 bp, 30 predicted proteins | sample 9270951 | NCBI WGS metagenome assembly JACXTT01 (sample SAMN15532306, study PRJNA645909) | rock metagenome | isolation source: weathered quartz diorite | place: Puerto Rico | collected 2017-06-21 | reverse complement strand
ACCTGCACGCAAACGGTGATTGTCAATGATACCCAGGCTCCGACGATTAGCTGTCCTGCGCTGGTAACGGTAGCGGCTTCGCCTGGACTGTGCGGAGCGACCAATGTGGCGCTTGGCACCCCGACAGTGTCCGACAACTGCGGTGCGGTGACGGCGACGAACAACGCCCCGGCGCTCTTCCCGGTGGGGACCAACAGTGTAATTTGGACGGTGACGGACAGTCACGGCAACAGTGTGACCTGCTCGCAAACGGTGATTGTCAATGATACCCAGGCTCCGACGATTACCAGCATTCCAACCGGCGGCCAATTGGGCTGCAACCCGGCCAACTTACCGACCGATGGCGGTGTGGCTGCGCAGGTACAGGCCAGCGACAATTGCGGTGTGCTCTGGACCTATGTCACCCATGTCGATGGAGGGACGGCCTGCGCGTCGAACCGGACTTTCACCATCATCGTCAGCGACGCCTTCCAGAACACAGCGACCCAGGCCGTGACTTACACATGGACTGCCGATACGACTCCGCCGGGCATCAGCGCGCCGCAAGGCACGGTCCCGCTCGGGTGCAACCCTTCGAGTCTGCCGACTGATGCCGACGTCCTGGCTCTGGTGCGTGCGAGCGATAATTGCAGTCTGCTTTCGACCAACGTGACGCATGTGGATGGAGGCACGACCTGCGCGTCGAATCGTGTCTTTACCATCGTCGTTACCGACGCCTGCCAGAATAAGGCCACCAACACGTTGACCTACACCTGGACGGCCGATACGACACCGCCGGCCATCAGCGCGCCGCAGGGCACCATCCCGCTCGGCTGCAACCCCTCGAGCCTGCCGACTGACGCCGACGTCCTGGCCCTGGTGCGCGCGAGCGATAATTGCAGTCTGCTCTCGACCAACGTGACTCACGTGGACGGAGGCACCGCCTGCGCGTCAAATCGGACTTTCACCATCATCGTCACCGACACCTGCCAGAACAAGGCGACCAACACGCTGACCTACACCTGGACGGCTGATACGACCCCGCCGGGGATCAGCGCGCCGCAAGGCACGACTCCTCTCGGCTGCAACCCCTCGAGCCTGCCGACTGATGCAGACGTCCTGGCTTTGGTGCGTGCAAGCGATAACTGCGCTCTCCTTTCAACCAACATAACGCATGTGGATGGAGGCACGACCTGCGCGTCGAATCGTGTCTTTACCATCGTCCTTACCGACGCCTGCCAGAATAAGGCAACCAACACGTTGACCTACACCTGGACGGCCGATACGACACCACCGGCCATCAGCGCGCCGCAGGGCACCATCCCGCTCGGGTGCAACCCTTCGAGCCTGCCGACTGATGCCGACGTCCTGGCTCTGGTGCGTGCGAGCGATAATTGCAGTCTGCTTTCGACCAACGTGACGCATGTGGACGGAGGCGCCGCCTGCGCGTCGAATCGTGTCTTTACGATCATTGTAACCGACGCCTGCCAGAATAAGGCTACCAACACGTTGACCTACACCTGGAAGGCGGATTCCGTAGCGCCAGTATTGAACGGCTGCCCGGCCAATGCCAGCTACCGACTTCTGGGCGACGTGCCCGCACCGGCACAAGTAACAGCCTGGGACAACTGCGACGGAAATCTGGACGTTAACCTGCGCCAAAGCACCAATGGCACGCCTTGCAACCTGGAAATAACCCGCACCTGGACTGTTACTGACAGCTGCGGTAACAGCGCGCAGTGCAGTCAGACGGTGACCGTGGTTGACACAAATGCACCGAGCGTGAACATCCTCAGCCCAACCAACGGGAGCGTATTCATCGCGCCCGCATCGTTTACAGTTCTGGCTGATGCACAAGACGTGGGTGGCGTCATTGCAACCGTCGCGTTCTACTCGGGAACGAACAAACTGGGCGACGCGAACAGCGGCGCTCCGTACTACGTCGTGGCCACTAACGTGCTGGCGGGTAGCTACACCCTGACCGCAACTGCGATAGATGCCTGCGGGAATGCCGCAACTTCGGCGCCCGTCAACATAACGGTCCTGCAGCAACTTCCCTTGACAGTCGTTGCTGCCATGCATTTCAACCCACAGACCGGTCTGTTCGAGCAGACCGTCCGCGTCAATAACCCGACTTATTCCACTTTCGATGCCATCCGAGTCTATGTTTATGGGCTAACGAATGGAGCGACCGTTTACAATCCGTCGGGAACTGACAGCGGTGTTCAATATGTGCAATCCTTCGCGCTGGTCACATCCGGCAGTTATGTGGATTTCGTCATCGAGTACTATGTGCCGAGCCGAGTGATGCCGAATCCGACGCTGGTACCGAAACTTGTCACGCCCTCTAGTCGCGCCAGCGCCAGCGGTACGCTTCAACACATCAATCGCGGCGTTATGCTACCGGACAAGACTTTCCTGGTCGAGTTCTCCTCGGTTTCGAATCGCCTCTACAACATCCAGTACAGTAGCGACCTGACGAACTGGGAGAGCGCTTACCCGTCGATTACCGGCAACGGCACCTTCATCCAGTGGATAGACAACGGCCAACCGAAGACGGAGAGCTCGCCGGCAACCGTCAAAATGCGGTTCTACCGCCTGCTCCTGTTGCCTTAACCGAGCAACCATAAGTGAGCCATCCATTTATGAACAATCGCTGCTATTGCCGCTCGATTATCTCCGCGGTGCTCTTCGCGGCTCCGGCGGCCCACGGCCAGGCAACAGCGCCCGACTCCACCAATGCCATGCCGCCGGCGAAGTTGGAAACACCACGCGCGGAGCTGCTCAATCAGATTAGTCTCAGCTATCGAATGGGCCTCAATATTACGGTCGATTTCAAGAAACTGGGTGGCTTCCCGCCCATCAGCGATCCCGGCCCAGCCACCGGCAGCACCTTTAACCGCAACTACGACAACGGCTCGTACAATCGCGTGGACATTTCGACGAATGCCGGCGGCCTAACTTGGTACTGGGGCTACCAGAATGCGAACCAGGTGCAGGGCAACTCCCTGATCATGGAGAGCTCTTCGTCACCAAACAACGGAGTTTCCGGCGGCAATCAAAATGATCCGCAACACGGTCTGGAGCTTTCGTACCGCCGCCAACTCTTTCGCGGCAAGAGCTACCGAGGCGGCCTGGAAGCGGCGCTGGGGTACACGACCGTGGATGTCAGCGACAACCGCACGGTCAGGACGACGGTCAACCGCATCACGGACGCCTTCGTTATTCCTGGTGGAGTGGACGTTTTACCGCCCGCACCCTATTACGGCACCTTCGAGGGGCCTGGCGCCGTGCTCAGCTCCGCCCCGGACCGGATTACGACGGTGTTTTCCCAGCATGCGATCGTCACCGGGGAGCGCAAGCTCGATTCGGATGTTTTCATGTTGCGGTTGGGGCCTTACGTTGAGGTCCCAATTGTCGAGCGTCTCTCCTTCGTTCTAAGTGGCGGCCTGACATTGGTGGCTGGTGCCACGGAGTTCAGCTACCGTGAAACGGTCAGCATTCCCGACGCCGGCCTGGTCTCCACTCCCCGGGCCAGTTCGGGATCGCAAACCGACTTCCTCTTCGGTGGTTACGTCGGCGGCGCACTCTCTTATTCGGTAACGAAAGAATTCGGCGTTTTTGCCGGAGCTCAATTTCAAGCGGCGGGAAAGTCCGTCACAGACACGCGAAAAGTGAACGGGCAGGCAGTGACTCAAAAGGAATCGATTCTCGATCTGGGCGAGTCGCTCTTGCTGGTTTTTGGCGTCAGTTACTCCTTTTAGTGAACACTTGATAAGCAACAATATGAGCACCCTCATCACACCACCCTTATCCCGAACCGCAGCTCCGGCCGCCGCCCGAAGCTTGCCGGACCCGATGCGGCACAATCTCGCGCGGAGCAACCAGTTGGAAAGAAGTCGTACAGAAAAAATGAAAAATAGAATCAAATTACTATTGGTGGATGACCATCCGGTTGTCCGGCGAGGCATCAGTTCCTGCCTGGCACGGCAGGAGCGCCTGTCGATCGTGGGTGAAGCCGGCGACGGCATAGAAGCCGTCCGCAAAGCCAAAGAACTGGCGCCGGACATCGTGCTGATGGATATCGACATGCCTCACATGGACGGTTTGGCCGTGACCGAGGTGTTGCGCAAAGAATTGCCGAACATCAAGGTGCTTATCCTATCGATGCACAGCAACACGGATTACGTCCTGCGCATCATCCAGTCCGGGGCGAGGGGCTACGTTCTGAAGGAGGCCTCGCCCGAGGAACTTGTCCGAGCGATCGAAACCGTCGAATCCGGCGAGTCGTTCTTCAGCCCGGATATCGCACGCGTGGCGCTCAACCAATTTGTGCGAGGGCCCGGCGAGGGCCCGACGCCGTCACAATTGACCAATCGCGAGCGTGAAGTTCTGATCCAGATCGCCGAGGGCTTGAGTAATAAGGAAATTGCCAGCCGACTTGGGGTCGGCGTTCGCACCGTCGAGACCCATCGCGAGCGGATCATGCGGAAGCTCAACATCCACAGCGTCGCCGGCCTGACTAAGTTCGCCATCGCCAAAGGCCTGATTACGCTCCGCGAAGAGCACAATAGCCACCATTGAGGTTTTGTACCGCCCGCTGCGAGCCCGGCCTTGCGAGGACTGTGGCTCCGCGGCGGGCGATCGATAGCTAATAGTAAAACGACTTCTCCTTCGGGGCGCGCCCTTGTGGGCGCGCCCCTTTTTTGTCTTAACGCATCCAACCCTGCGGGACGCGTTCGATTCGCCAATGGCTGCTTCCCTTTTGCTTGTGAAAAACCTGTCACTAAGATTCAATAACTCACAGTTGCGCGAGCAGAGAAAATTTCATTCCGTGGTGCCATGATTGATGCGATTGCCGAAGGCGCGGAAGCCCCGCCCGACTTAAAACGAGGGCGAAGGCGGAAACCTGAGGCTGCGGACGTTTCGAAAGTGGATCGACTGCCGCCTAATTCCCCCGAGGCCGAAAAAGGCGTGCTCGGTTGCGTGCTTCTCTCGCCGAATGACTGCATGGGCGAGTGCATCGAGAAGTTCAAGACTGGCGCCGATGCCTTTTACGATTTGCGCCATCAAACCATTTTCGGCGCGCTGGCGGAAATGTATGACGCGCGTGAGGCTATCGATTTGATCACGCTGCAGCAGCGCCTGAAGAACAAACAATTGCTGGAGGAAATCGGCGGCCTGGCGTACCTGGCCACGCTCCCGGACTCCGTTCCATCCTCGGCCAATCTTAGTTACTACCTCGACATCGTGCAGGAAAAATACCTCCTGCGAAAAATGATCCAAACCTGCACGGAAGTCGTCAGCCGCGTTTACGATTACGAAGGCGAGGTCGAAACGCTCATGGACGAGGTAGAACGCGATATCCTGCGGATCAGCGAATCGCGGGTGCAGAGCCAGGCCAGCACGATCAAAGACCTGGTGAAAAAGGCCATCAGCACGATCGAAGATTTCCATCAGCGGCAGGGAGTGCTGACCGGCGTGGGCACCGGCTTCTCGGATTTGGACAAGATGACCAGCGGTTTGCATGCCGGGGAGATGATTGTGATCGCGGCCCGCCCGAGCATGGGCAAGACCAGCCTGGCGATGAATATCGCCGAGCACGTAGCGATCGATTTACGCCTGCCGGTGGGGGTTTTCAGCCTGGAAATGACTTCGGACTCGCTGGTGTTGCGGATGCTTTGTTCCCGCTCGCGCGTGAATCTGCGCAACGTGCGCGATGGTTTTCTGGCCGAACGCGACTTTCCCAAGCTGACCGGGGCGGCCGGCAAGTTGGCGAATGCGCCGCTGTTCATTGACGATTCTTCGGCCCTGTCGATCCTGCAACTGCGGGCCAAGGCGCGGCGGATGTTTCAACAGTACGGCATTCGACTTTTCGTCGTTGACTACCTGCAACTGCTCCATTCTACTGCGCGGCGCGCCGAGAACCGGCAGCAGGAAATCGCGGACATTTCCAGCGGCATCAAAGCCCTAGCGAAGGAATTGAAAGTTCCCATCCTGGTCCTGAGCCAGTTGAATCGCGAGCTGGAACGGGAGAAAAACCGCAAGCCTCGCCTCTCGGATTTGAGAGAATCGGGCGCGATTGAACAGGATGCCGACGTTGTGGGTCTGCTCTACAAGCCGAGCAGCGACGAAGACGAAGGCGGCGGCCCGGAAGAAGATGCGGCGCCGGTGAACCTGTTGCTCGCCAAGCAGCGAAATGGGCCCACGGGCGATATCAGTTTGACATTCCTAAAACCCTATACGCGATTTGAAAGCGCGGCCAAAGTAAGCGACGAAGACGTGCCGAACTGACCGTGCGACGATGAAACCACCACCGCTTCGCCTCTGCGGGTCCATTCTGCTCTTCGCTCTGCTGACTCCCGCCTGGGGACAGCTTTCCTCCGCAAAAATTTCCAGGATCGACATCAAACATGTCGGTCCTGCCTCGGTGAGCGACGAATTCATTCGGGCCAACATTCGCGCCAAGGTCGGCGACGCCTACCTGCGCGCGACGATTGACGATGACGTGCGGAATCTCTACGCCACGGGGCTGTTTTACAATATTCGAGTCGCCGAGGATGCAACAGCCAACGGCGTCGTGCTGATTTACGTCGTCCAGGGCAAACCGCGGCTGACGCAGATCGAATTCCGCGGCAACAAGCGATTCAGCAACTCCAAGCTCCGCAAGAAACTTACCTCCAAGATAGACGAGCCGCTGGATGAACGTAAGCTGTTTACCGACGCCCAGGAGATTCAGAAAATGTACCAAAAGGCCGGCTATCCGCGCACCGAGGTAAAGCCCGTGTCGAATGTAATCGAAGAGAGCGGCCGCGCCACGGCCACTTTCGAAATCACCGAAAGCCCCAAAGTCAAAATCGTCAAAGTCGAATTCGTCGGAGCGAAGGCGTTTTCCCAGAAGAAACTGCGCAAGGTCATCAAGACCCGCAAACATTGGATGTTCTCCTGGATTACGGGCAGCGGCTTTCTGAAGGACGAGCAATTTGAGGATGATCTGGAAAAGCTCCGGGAATTCTATCGCGACAACGGGTACATCGATTTTGAGATCAAAGAATACGCGCCAGGTGTACCTGCCCAATTCCTGAACCCGACGCCGCGCACGATGATTATCCGGTTTAACATTTACGAGGGCACGCAATACAAGGTCGGTTCCGTGAAGTTCACCGGCAACAAAACCTTCACATTGAATCAAATCACCAACGGGGTCCGGTTCGTTGCGGCGATCAAGCCGGGGAAGCACAAGTTTGGACCGAACGGGCTCGATATGGACGTGGGCGACGTCTTCACTCCCAAAGGGCTGACCAAAGACATCGAGGCGGTTGAGGACTTTTACGGCGCCAAAGGCTACATCGACGTCACAAGCTCCTCGCGCAACCTCAACGTGGTCCGCATCCCGAATACCGAAACGGGCACCATGGATCTCGAATTCCAGATCGACGAAGGGCAAAGATCCTATATCGAGAAAATCGAAATTCGTGGCAATACGATTACAAAGGACAAAGTGATTCGCCGCGAGTTGGCCGTCTCGCCGGGCGAAGTGTTCGACATGGTGCGGGTGAAAGTCAGCAAACAGCGACTGGAAGGATTGACCTATTTCGAAAAGGTGGATACACGACCCGAGGCAACCGAGCCACCGATCGCCGGCCACAAGAACCTCGTCGTCGGTGTGGACGAGAAAAGCACCGGTAATTTGACAATGGGTGCGGGATTCAGTTCCGTGGACGCAATTGTCGGCTTCGCCGAATTCTATCAGGGCAACTTCGATTTATTTCGTCCCCCGACTTTCCGCGGAGGCGGCCAGAAGTTCCGGCTGCGCGTGCAATTGGGAACGCAACGGCAGGATTACCTGGTTTCCTTCATCGAGCCCTGGTTTCTGGGCCGGAAGCTGGCGCTCGGCGTCGATCTTTACCACCGCGAATGGAATTTCCAAAGCCTGGACAACCTTTACAACGAAACGCGCACCGGGGCGCGGCTGAGCCTGACACGGGCGCTCTGGAGCGATTTCTTCATCGGCAGTGTGAGCTACACGCTGGAGGATGTCGGCATCATCTTCAACGATTCCGCGACCCACGCGCGCATCGTCGAAGTGCCGGGGCAGGGCGGGAACCCGCCGACTTATGTTGTGGTGCCTGGTAATACTCCCCAGGCACTGTGGGAGCAAGAGGGGCACGCGCTGCTCTCCAAAGCGGGATTTTCCCTTGCTTACGACACCCGTGGCGGCGGGCTATTGCCCAACCGCGGCCAGCGCAGCGAAATATTTGCGCAGTTCGTCGGCGGCCCACTCGGCGGGGACAAGGAATTCTACACGCTCGAGCTGAAGTCCGCCTGGTACTTCCCGGGGCTTTTCCCCGGGCACATCCTGGAAGTGGCGGGACGCACCGGCGTTGCCGAGAGTCTGAAATCGGAGGACGTGCCTTTTTACGATCGCTGGTATTTGGGCGGTCTTTATTCCCTGCGCGGCTTTAAGTATCGAAGCGTGAGTCCGCGCGAGGACCACATTTCCGAGCCGATCGGCGGCGACACGTATTGGTTTGGCTACGCCGAGTATAGCATCCCAATCATTGAGCGGCTGCGGTTGGCCTTGTTCTACGACGTTGGCAACGTCGCCTCCGGCTCCTATGATTACAAGTTGGACAACTTTAATGACAACTGGGGAATCGGCCTGCGTCTGAATCTGCCGATCGGTCCGTTGAGACTCGATTACGGCATTCCCATTCACCATGACGAATTCAATAGCGGCTCAGGCCGGTTCCAATTCGGCGTCGGTTACACCCGCGAGTTTTAGTATGAAATTTAGGTTTTGGAGTCTTGCAGTTTTCGAGAGTTGGGTTCTGGGTGCCTGGAGCTTGCTGGCCGCCCATGTCCCGATTGCCGCCACCTCCAGCGTCGGCCGGCCGCTTTACTTCGAGGCGAACTACGGTCAAGCAGTCAATTCAATATGGTTCCTCGCTCGCAGCCGCGATGGGGTGTTCGCGTTCAGCCCGACGGAAACCATCGTTACATTGCGAAAGCCTTGCTCTATGGCCCGCCAGCTACCAGTTCGAGGCTCAGCGCCGAGTTCGGACACGCAGGCCAGAAGCGTCAGGTTTGAGTTCCTAGGCGCGAATCCCCGGGCGCGCATGACAGGCTTGGAAAAACTCGCGGGGACCGTGAACTACTTCGTCGGCTGCGACCGGGCAAAATGGAAAAAGTGCGTTCCTACGTTTGCCCGTGTTCAGGTTGAGGAGATTTATCCTGGAATCAATTTGGTTCATTATGGCAACCAACGGCAGTTGGAATACGACTTCGTGGTCCGACCAGGCGCAGATCCCAGGATGATTGTTCTGCGCATCACGGGCGCCGATCGGCTCGAAGTCGACCCGAATGGAGATTTGGTTCTCCATTTGGGTGGGGACCAAATCCGTCAGAAGAAACCTGTTATCTACCAAACGGATCATGACCGGAGAAAGGAAATCTCGTGCAACTATCGGCTCCGGGACAGTGAAACCGTTGTTTTCCAAGTCGGCGATTATGATCGAGAAATTCCTCTGGTTATCGATCCCGTCTTGGGTTATTCGACGTATTTCGGCGGCTTGGCGAATGACATCGGCCGGGCAATCGTCCTGGACACCAGCGGAAATATTTACGTCGCGGGTGATACGCTTTCCAGCCAGCTCGGCACGACCGCGGTTTACCAGTCGGTTTACGCTGGTGGTTACCCGGGGGCAGGTGGGGATGCTTTCGTCGCCAAGTTCGACGCGACGGGCACCAATCTTGTTTACCTGACGTATTTAGGTGGCAGCGGCGATGACGCCGCGACAAGCATTGCGCTGGATTCGGAAGGAAATCTCTATCTGACCGGCGTGACGGACTCGACGAATTTCCCAATCCCGAGTCTCACGGTGAGCAACCGAATCAGTGGCAAGGGAGAGCTGTATTTCGGTCTTCACCCGTACGACGCCTTTGTCGCCAAAATCAGCCCGGACGGCTCGCAATTGATTTATGCGACTTACCTGGGCGGCAGCGGCCGGGATCAAGGTCTCGGGATAGCGGTCGATGGGGCCTTCTGCGCCTATATCACCGGATTCACGGAATCGAAGGATTTTCCGATCACAGCGAATTCGTTCCAGGGAACGCTGCAGGGCGGCAGCGACGCGTTTGTGACCAAAATCGCCTCTAACGGAATGAGTATTGTTTTTTCCACTTTCCTGGGTGGGACTAACACGGACCAGGGCCAGAGCATCGCATTGGATTCGCTCGGCCGGAGCTATGTGGCAGGCCTTACCAGGTCCACCAATTTTCCTGTGTCCGCCAATGCATTTCAGACTAACCGTCCGCTCATCGGGCCGCCCGCGCAGGTCTTTGTCAGCCTCCTCGAGACCAACGGTTCGGCCCTCCTCGGCTCGACGTACCTCGGCGGGTCTGGCAGCGCCATGGGTTTCCACCTCGCGCTAGATGCCTCGAACAATGTCTATGTCACCGGTTCGGTGGATGGCCCGGGATTTCCTATCACACCAGGCAGAATAAATCCTGGAGGCATTTTCAAGAGTGAGGATGCGGCGACGAACTGGCTCCCGAGCAACCTCGGTTTGTTGCACAATGAGGTCAGGGGCATTGGGATTGATCCGATCAACCCTTCCAATCTCTACGCTGGGACCGGTCGTGGCATCGCTCGCAGCACCGACGCCGGCGCCTCCTGGCAGGTGAGCCTCGACGCGTTTGATGAAGTCGTGACCTTTGCCATTGATCCGGCGCTGCCGTCCACGATTTATGCTGGCGCTACCGAGGTGCTAAAAAGCACCAACTCGGGCGCGACTTGGTTTTCCAGCAGTACGGGCCTGGTGACGTCTGTGACCTCACCGACGAACACCTTGGTCACAATCAACAAACTGGTCATCGATCCGCTTGTTTCGGGGACGCTGTATGCCGGCACCCTGAGCGGCGTGTTCCAGACCACCAATGCTGCGGCGAGCTGGCGCGCCGCCAGCCAGGGACTAGGTACACTGGCAGTAAAGGATCTCGTGATGGATCCGTTTGACCATGCAACGCTGCTCGCGGCCACCAGCACTGGCGTTTACCGGACGACGAATAGCGGGGTGCGCTGGACCGCATTCAGTGAAGGACTGACCAACCTTAACGCAGACGCTCTGGTGTTCGATTCGGCCTCGCCGCCGGCGGCTTATGTCGCCCTGGGCGATAGCACAGTTTTCCGGCGCACTCAGGGCAGCACCAACTGGACGCTCCTCAGCACCAACTTGATAAATGCCAACACGATTTTTTCCAACAGCTTTATACCCAACCGCATCACTTTGTTAGCGAGCGATCCGGCCATGCCGACAATTCTCTATGCCGGCACGCGCAATGGTCTGTTCAAGAGCGAGGACTCCGGGACCAATTGGGTCGTCGTCACCAACGGTCTGCCCGGCTTGCCCATCGCTTCACTCGCGCTCAACCCGACTTCGCCCTCCAACCTCTACGTCGGTACCTTTAACACCTTCGCGGCGGCGGATGCCTTTCTTACAAAATTCAGCCCGGACTTGGCCTCTATTTCTTTTTCAGTGACGTTTGGAGGCAGCGGTGGCGATCAGGCGGTTGGGGTCGTCCTCGATGCCGAAGCGAACGCATACGTGGTGGGTTCGACCGCTTCACGGGATTTTCCGGTTTTTCAGCCCCTGGACTATCCTAGCTCCCTCAACAGTGGCCTGAGTGACGCCTTCGTGACCGCAATCAAGGCGGATGGCTCGGATTATCTTTTCTCGACCTATTTGGGCGGCACAGGAAATGACTTCGGCACGGCCCTTGCACTGGACGCGGCGACCAATGTTTGGCTGGTCGGCCAAACGTTCTCGCCTGATTTTCCAATAACCGGCGGCGGCCAGGAAACCTTTCTCGGCCCCAGTGATGCCTTCCTGGCCAAGATCTCGATGACCTACTCCCTTGTGGACGTCACGCTTGACTCAAATCCTTCGGGGATTGGCATTTTCGTGGATGGAACGACCAATGCAACTCCCGTCATGCTGCATTGGCCGGTCGGCTCTTTCCACACACTCGCTGCCTTTTCCCAGAGCGCAGGAACCAACGCCCTGTACGCCTGGACGTCCTGGAGCGACGGTGGAGCACTGATCCATAACGTCGCCGCGTTCGTTAACACCAACATAACGGCCAATTTCAAGCGCCAGTTTTTCTTAACAATGTCTTCAACGAACGCGACGGTGACTGACACCAACCTGGCGGTCAACTCGACGAATTCAGGCGCGATCAGTCCGTTGAGCGGTTGGTATGATGAAGGCACCAACATCAGCATCAGTGCCATCGCTCCTGCGGGCGGTGCGTTCGTGCGCTGGGACGGCGTCGGCGACGGCTCATTTTCCGGCCTCACCAATCAGGCGTCCGTGACCATGAATGGGCCGATTAGCGAGACCGCGATCTTCGGAGGCCCGCTCACGAACCGCGTCAAGGTCATTGTCACCGGCAACGGCACGGTTTCGCCCAATTACGACGGACAATCGTTAAGGGTCGGCAATCTTTACACGACGACTGCGACTCCTGGGCCGGGCGCAGTCTTTTCCAGTTGGACGCTTGCTGGTCGTCAGATTTTGACACCCAAGCTGACGTTCCTGATGACCAACGGTCTCGTCCTGGAGGCAGAGTTTATTCCTTCGCCGTTTGGGCCGGTCGCGGGCACCTACGCCGGTTTGTTCTTTAATACCAATGTCGTTGCGTTCCAAAGCTCCGGGTTCTTTTCTGCAACCGTGACCGACCTGGGCAAACTCACCGCCAGGTTCCAAATGGGGCGGAGTACGTTTTCCCTTTCGAGTCAGTTCACCGCGCAAGGTTCCCTTTCGACGATCGTTCCTCGTCCCGGGACAGTCTCGCTGGGCGTCGATTTGCAGATCGATCTGAGCGGCACCAGCAACGTTATCACCGGTCATATTGACGGCACCGTCTGGACGGCTGAGTTGCTCGCCAACAGAGCAATTTACTCCAAGACAAACCCTCCGCCGCTCGCTGGTAAGAAATACGCGGTTCTCTTGCCTGGGGCGCCAGATTCGCTCACGGAGCCGGGCGGCGACGGTTACGGCACCGTCGCCGTGGACAGCTCCGGCAACCTGTCGTTCAGCGGAAAGTTGGGCGATGGAACCTCGATTGCTCAGAAAACGTTCATCTCCAGCCAGAGCCAATGGCCCTTTTACGCTTCACTTTACTCCGGCCATGGCGTGATCATCGGCTGGATTACCTTGACGAACGAGCCGGAGAGCGACTTGAACGGACCGGTTGATTGGTTCAAGTTGCCCGTGCCGTTCACGAGTCTGTATCCCTCAGGATTCACTCTGCACGTCGGCGCGGTCGGATCACTTTACGCATTCACAAATGGCGTGCCGATCCTGCCGCTCGACCAGGGCAACGGCCGGCTGGTACTGGAAAACGGGAAACTGACCGCCAGTATTACCAATTACTTCATGCTCGATGCGGCGAACAAGGTGACCAGCACGAACAAAATGAACCTCACATTCACGACGTCCTCGGGGTTGTACACGGGCAGCGCTCTCGATGCTGCCACGGGCAAAACCGTTTCCTTTACCGGCGCGGTGCTCCAGAAACAAAACCGCGGCGCGGGTTTCTTCCGGCAATCCGACCAGACCGGACGTGTGCTGATTGGGCCGTAAATGCTTCAGGCCCCCAGTTTTAGATTGGCGTCGCGGGCGATTTCTGCTTGTTTCTTTTGTATGAAAAACGTGTTGCTGAGAATACTTCCGGGGTTGCTGTTGATGTCGCTGCTCAGCACGACCGCCTGGGCTCAGGGTCGCATCGCGACGATTGATTTAGTGAAGGTGCTGGAGAAGTACTGGAAGCGAGAGCAGGCAGAAGCGGTGTTGAAAGAGCGCCTGGCCGACATGGAGAAGGAGTTTAAGAACATGGGCACCGATTTCAACAAGACCAAAGATGAATACCAGAAAGATCTGGCCGGCGCCAATGACCAGGCTGTTTCCCAGGAGGAGCGCGACAAACGAAAACGTGCTGCCGAGGACAAACTGAAATATCTTCGAGACCAGGAGGACACGATGCGCCAGTATCGCGCTCAGGCGACCGCGACGCTGGACGAGCAAGGCCGCCGGATGCGTGAGAACATTCTGGGCGAGATCCGTACTCTGGTGAACGCTAAGGCCAAATCGGCCGGCTACTTTATGGTCGTGGACACCTCCTCCGAGAGCGCCAAAGGGACTCCGATTGTCCTGTTCGCCACGAATGAAAACGACCTGACAGATACCATCTTGTTGCAGCTCAACTCAACTGCCCCCGCCGACGCCGCCAAACCCGAGCCGAAAAAAGACGAGAAGAAAGACGAAAAGAAAGACAGTAAGAAGGAAAACCCCAAGTAAATCCGTAACCGCCTATCTAACCCCAGACTTCCAATTGCTTTTTCAAAGCTGAGAGCACCTTGCGAGTCTGATCGTTTACCGTTGTTCTTTCCCCGGGTGCAACCCAAACTGGATCAGCTTCTCCCGCATCGTCAACCGGGACACGCCCACCCACCGAGCGGCCTTGGCCTGGTTCCCATGCGCCATCTCGATGGCGCGGCAGAAGATTTCTTTTTCTGCGGTCCGCAACAACAGGGCGTGGGCGTCCTTCAGCTCGCCGCGCTGGGCGGCTGACAGGAGGAAGTCTACATGCTCGCGCAAGGTTTGCCGGCTGGCTTCGCCGGGCGAGGCGCTCCGCGTCAGCGCGGCGCGGACGTGGTCCACGCTAATCGTGAAGCCTTGTGCCAGCAGCAGCACTTTACGGACGACGTTCTCCAATTCACGCACGTTGCCGGGCCAATTCTCCGTCTGCAAAAGATCCAGCGCCTCGGTTTGAATGGAGGGATTGTCCGTTCCCAGTTCGGCCGCATACTTCCTGAGAAAGAATTTCACCATGTCCGGGATATCTTCCTTGCGTTCACGCAGCGGTGGCAGCGAAATCACCACCACACTAAGCCGGTAGTAAAGGTCCTCGCGGAATTGCTTGCTACGGATGGCCTGTTCCAGGTCGCGATGCGTGGCTGCGACTACCCGAACATCCACGAGAATGGTTTCCTTTCCGCCGAGCCGCTGCAGACATTTCTCCTGCAGGACGCGCAGCAGCTTGATTTGCGTTCCTGGCGTCATGTCCCCTATTTCATCCAGAAAAATCGTGCCCTGATCCGCTTGCTCGAATCGGCCGATCCGCCGCGCCTCAGCGCCGGTGAATGCGCCGCGTTCATGGCCGAATAGCTCGCTTTCCAGGAGCGTCTCCGGAATCGCCGCGCAATTAATCGCAATGAACGGCGCTCGAGCGCGATCGCTATGCTGGTATATGGCCCGCGCAATGAGCTCTTTCCCGGTCCCAGTCTCCCCGCGGATCAGCACATTGACCGGCTTGGAGGCGATGCGCCCGACCTCTTTGTAGATCGATTGCATCAACCGGCTGTTGCCGACCAGCGCGTCGCGAGCGGCGCCCGCTACGCCCAGGTCCACTGGCTCGGTCATCAGACGCCGGCTCGCCACCGCCTTCTCGACCAGCTCGAGCAACTCCGGGATTTCGAACGGCTTGAGCAGATAATCGTATGCCCCGGCCTGGGTGGCGGCGATTGCCGTTTCGGTCGTCCCATGAGCGGTGATCAAGATGATCGGCAGGCGCGGCTGGACACCGTGCAGCTCCCGGACGAGATCCAGCCCGTTCAAGCCCGGCAACTTCATGTCCGATATCACAACGTCGAACGGTTCGCTCCGGGCGCGATTAAGGCCCTCATCTCCGCGTGTTTCCACGTGGATCTCATGTTCCTCCTCGGCCAGCACACGGCGCAATGTCATGACGATCCCCGGATCGTCCTCGATCAGCAATATCCTGGCAGCGGCGGTCATGGGTTCATTCGGGTTCGGCGCGAGGCAAGACGATTCCAAACGTGGTGCCGTGATTGACTTGCGTTTGGTACTGCAGGGCGCCGCCGTGTTTTTCGACGATCCTCGCGGCGATGGCGAGGCCCAGTCCAGTTCCCGACTCTTTAGTGGTAAAGAACGGGTCGAACAGCCGTTTCTCGACCTGGGGAGGAATGCCTTTGCCGGTGTCGGCCACTTCCAGAATGACGGCTTCGGCCGAGCGATCCGCCAGGCGCCGGGATTCCAGTCGCGCGCGCAGCGTGATCGTGCCGCCCTTGCCGATGCTTTCGGCGGCGTTTTGGACCAGATTGATGAGCACCTGTTTGATCTGCTGGGGATCGACGTGCACCTGCGCTGGCGAGGAGTTCTCGTGCACGAGTTGGATACCGGCCTCCGCTAATTGCGGGGCCAACAGGGTCTGCACCTCGCGCAACGGGGCATCGGCGGCGACCGTTACCAGGTGCGGCTCGGATGGCCGCGCGAAGCCGAGCACGTCCCGCACGATGCGCTCCAGGCGCGTAATCTCGTTGGCGATGATCTGCGTGTCATCGTATTCGGGCGTTCCGGGTGGAAGATTCTTTTGCTGTAGGAAAAGCCACGCCTTAATCGCCGTGAGCGGATTACGGATCTCGTGCGCCACGCCCGCGGCCAGCATTCCCAGGGAGGCCAATTTCTCCTGGCGCTCCATCAGCGCTTGACTTTCGACCAGTCTGATACGCAGCGGCGCGATGAGGTCCCCGTACACGACCACGGCCAGCCCGCCGGCCGCCAGCAACAGCAACGCGAGCGAGGCCAACAAGAGAAATCGCAGATAGTTCAGTGATTTCTTCGAGTCGGCAAGAAAGGTGTCCATTGATTCCCGGTGGGCCATGGCCAGGTCAAAACCCAGTTTGAGAATCCTCTGGGATTGTTTCTCGAAATCCTCAAATTCGGAGAGTGGAGTTGTTGGTTGGGAACTGGCCTGGACTCTTGCGGCGATGTTGCTGGCAGCAGCCATGTAATAGTCATAATTGGTGTTAATCTTATCGAGGATGAGTTTTTCTCCATCTGTGATCAGGTCGGGCCGCTGTCGATCAATCCAGTTGTCCAGCTTTTTGCTATCGCGCCTGAACTGCTCCCAGGCGTGGGCTTCGTGGTATGCCCCATAACGCAGAACCAGATTGTTGAGCGCCCAAATGCTCTGTTGGAAGTGATCCGCGATTTGAAAACTCTGCAACTGAACGGCCGTCAGTTTCTCGCGCAACTCGCCTGTGCGCTGCCACGAGGTGTGCGCGGTCCAGGCAATCAGCGCCATCATTCCGGCGATGGCGATCACAAAGGCGATCAATCTGAACTTCAATGCGCCTTTCATCGGATGAAAGTCAGGATCGAAGCATGCATCAGACAACGCAAGCGCCGATTTGCGCTTGGATCGAACGCGCTGTTTCCTCCGCGATCTGATAAGCGACTTATCCGATGTGGAAACTCTCTTATCACCCTTGCGGCCTCGGCGCCGTCGCGACAGGCGAAAACCGGCCAAAAAGCGTGAAGCGCGCAGTCAAGTCGAGGTGGTACATTTCTGGCTAGAGGATTCTGGCTTCGTTCCTGGCGCGTTGAACCGTCGGAATGAGTACTGCGGGCCGCATCGCTCAAAGAGCGTGTTCGAGTTTTAGCTCGACCGGGCCCGCAGGGCAAAACAATTTAGCGGCGACCCACCGCTCCCTGTGGCTCGGCTCACGCCCGCGACCGGCCACAGGGTTAATTTTTTGCGGATGAAGAAGACGATTCTCGTCGCGGATGACGATCCGGCTGTGCGTTGGATGCTCTGCCGGGTGCTTGCCGGCGAGGATTACCGCGTCGTGGCGGCTCGCGACGGCGAGGAGGCACTGGCAATATGCGCTGCCGGCCAGTTGGATTTGGCGCTGCTCGATTTGAGTCTTCCGCGAAAGAGCGGCTGGGAGATACTCGAAAGGCTCAACGCTGAGAATCCTGGCGTGCCGGTCATCATTATCACGGCGCGCTCGAACCAGATCTTTCCCGCGTTGGCCTCGGGTGTGGGCGCGTTGATGGAAAAGCCGCTGGACCTGCCCAAATTACTGCGAACCATCCGCGACCTGTTGGAGGAACGGCCCGCAAGCCTCCAGGCTCGACGAGAGGGGCGGCCGACAGAATTCCACTTTCTGCCTCCACAACTGAAGCCCTCCTCGTAGGAGGGCTGGATGCCATCACACGCCAGAGCGCGCCGCTCAGATCGCAATGCTGCCCAACACCCATTCTGGAGCGATATCCGCTCCTGCCGAAGCGTTCGCACCAGCCTGTAACAGTTTGCGTTCGGCGAGCAGTCCTACCATGCCCGCGTTGTCAGTGCAAAGGCTTGCTTCCGCCAACCGCAGTTTGAGACCGCTCCGTTCGCAGGCCGCCGCAAGCTGCCGACGAAGCGCCCTGTTGCAAGTGACGCCTCCGGAGGCGGTGATGCAATGGAGCCCCAGCCTGGTCGCCGCCCGAATGGTTTTGGTCACCAGCACCTCGACAATCGCCGCCTGCACGCTGGCGCATAAATTGTGGACCCGCTGCACATCGCCCAGCACCTCAGGATGGTCGCGCAGGAAATAGCGCACCGAAGTTTTCAGCCCGCTGAAGCTGAAATCGTCATGTGGCTCGTGCAGCATCGGCCGCGGGAAAGCATAAGCCGAAGAGTTTCCGTGCTCGGCGAGCCGGTCAATTTCCGGCCCCGCGGGGTAGAGCAGGCCCATCAGTTTGCCAATTTTGTCAAAACACTCTCCCGCCGCATCGTCCACGGTTGCGCCAAGCAATTGATAAGAGAGCCCGTCGCGCACGTGCACGAGCATGGTGTGGCCGCCGCTGACGACGAGCGAAACGTTGGCTTCAAAATCCGAGAAATCGGCGGTCGGTGGAGTGCCCCGGGCCCAGGACGAATAGAGGTGAGCCTCGTGGTGGTTGACGCCCAAAAACGGTCGGCGCAAAACAAAGGCCATAGCCTGCGCCGCTTTGAATCCGACCATCAGTGCGCTGGGTAACCCGGGCCCCTGCGTCGCCGCCACCGCTTGGATTTGTTCGGGGCTCGTTGCGGCCTGGCGCATTGCCGTTTGCGCCACCGGAATGAGATTCCGGAGGTGCTCCCGAGCCGCCAGTTCCGGCACTACGCCGCCGTACTCGGCATGGATTGGGATCTGTGAGGAGATGACGTTAGCCAGAATTCGACCCTGGTCAACCACCGCCGCGCTGGTTTCATCGCATGAAGTCTCAAAAGCGAGCAGGGGCATGCGTGATGGGTCAATCAGCGTGTGTGGGGGAAGCAGGAACGCGCGACCTACTCCGCACTCCGCCAGCTTTCACTGAGGCAAACAATCCTGTGAGTTACTTTGCGGCTGCCACTTTCTCGCCTTTGGCGACGCGCTGGTCGGGCAGGGGAGCGCGTTGAGCGAACAAGTTGATGCCTTTCAGCAGGTCCTGAGCGCGTTCAAGCTGTAAATCGTGCGCGCCGGCGACGCGCTCGCGGTCCTTTTCATCCAGGCTTTCCAGCCCACCAGGTGTGCGCAAGAGCAGAATGTCGCGCTCCTCTTCATCGCTCATCGGCACGACGATGTCCGGGGTAATTCCAACCTCGTGGATGACCTTATGGCTGGGGGTGTAATATTTGGCAGTCGTGAGCCGCAAGGCCGAGCCATCGTTGAGCGGCAGAATGCTTTGCACTGAACCCTTGCCAAAAGTTTTTTCGCCCAAAACGACCGCGCGTTTCAGATCCTGGAGGCAGCCGGCGACGATTTCTGAGGCGCTGGCGCTGCCCTGGTTAACCAGCACCACCATCGGCAGTTTATCCAGCTCATCGCCGTGGCGGCCCATGGCCCGGCGTGTCGAGTTCTGGGCCGAATTGCGGCCCTCGGTGGTGACGACCAGCTCACCTTTAGGTAGAAATTTCTCACACACATCCACAGCTTGCTCGAGCAATCCGCCCGGATTCCAGCGCAAGTCCAAAATCATGCCCTGCATCCCTTGAGCGCGGAGTTTCTTGATCACGGCTTCGAGGTCGTCGCTAGTCTTTTCGCCGAATTGCACCAGCCGCACATAACCGATCTTGTTCTCGCCGAGAGGAAATTCTTTCTTTCCATTGATGTCCTTAACCATGTCGATATTGATCATGGACCGGGTCAGCTTGTAATCACGCATCTGGTTCGAGGAGGGGCGGAAAGTCGTGATTGTGATTTCCGTGCCGGGGTCGCCGCGCAAGGTTCTGACCGCTTCGGGCAGGGCCATTTTTTCCGTGGACTTGCCCTCGATTTTCAGAATTCGGTCGCCCGACAGAATGCCCGCCCGGAAGCCCGGCGTATCCTCCATCGGAGCGACGACGGTAATGTAATTGTCTTTCATGGAGATAACGATGCCGAGGCCGCCGAATGAGCCCTGGGTATCGCTCTGGAGTTCCTTGTATTTTTCCGGCTCCATGAATTCGCTGTGCGGGTCGAGTGTGCTTAGCATCCCCTTCAGCGCGCCATAGACCAGGTCCTGATAGGACAGTTTTTGGCCATCCACGTAGTCCTTGCGGACCCGTTCCATGACATAAGTAAACAATTGCAAGCTCGGGTAGGCCGAATCTCTCTCAGCGGCATGCGCGGAGCTGAAAAACAGGCGCGTCCCGACCAACAAATTGAGGCTGAGCGCCACTGCCAATACCCCGTACATCACTCGTTTTTTCATATTCAATTGACTTTATTGCGAGCAAGATACGCGCCACACGCCCGCTTGGCAAGGCGCCGAGAGGGCCGTAGGACGAACTCGTAGCGCAGGTTTCCAACCTGCTGTGTCGCCGATTTCCAATCGGTTGGGGGCGCGAGTTGACTGGGCCGGCGGCCGTTCGCAAAGTCTGCAGGCTGGAAGCCCTGCGATGCAGCAGGTTGGAAACCTGCGCTACCTCCGCCTTTCAGCCTTCAGTGGCGCGCCGGCGGAGCAAAACCTCGATCACAGGCACGTCTTGCGGCCGGGTGATCTTCGGATTTGGCTCGGTGCCGACCACCAGCCGGACCGGCTGCCCAATCAGTTCGCAGGCGGCAGTGTCGTCAGTAACCCGCAGATTCCGCTTCCGGACCTCCTCGAGCGCGCTGCGGATGACATCGGTCCGAAAGGTTTGGGGGGTTTGAACCGCCCATAAGCGCGAGCGGTCGAGCGTGCGTGTGATGAGCTGGCCGTCGCTGGATTCTTTGATGGTATCGGTCAGCGGCTGGGCGGCGACTGCCGCGCCAGTCTCGCGCGCGGCAGTGATAGTTGCTGCGATGAGTTCGGCGCTTGTGCAAGGCCGGGCGGCATCCTGGATGACCACGATTTCCGCGTTCGACGAGATGGCCTGCAAACCATTCCAGACAGAATCTTGCCGCTCCGCCCCACCGGCCACCAGGCGGTAGGGCTTAGTGAACTTGCAGGCACTTGCCAATGCGGAAAACTTTTCTTGTGATCCCTCCTGCACGACGATCAGCAGGTCGTCCACGGAGTTCGCCTCGTCAAATCGGCGCCACGTGTGCGCGACGACCGGCGAACCGTTCACTTCGAGGAACAGCTTGTCCACATTCGAGCCCATTCGAGTGCCTTTCCCCGCGGCGACGATGATGGCGGAAACCATTTCGAGAAATCTAAAGGGCAGTCGCCAAAGTCTAAAGGCTGAAATCGCGTTTCACGAGAGCAGCCACCAGATTCGAGCGGGAGCTGGTGCAAATCCAGCCGGTTACTTCTTCCTTGACGGTCTGCTGGCCGCCTGGCTTTGTTCCCGCGCGACCTCCTCAAATCGCTTCTCGAGATGCTTGACCTGCTTTTTCACTGCCGCTGCCACGCGATGCCGGGTCACATAGACGTTCGCCAATGTCACACCCAACGACCGCGCCACCTCCGCCGCCGGCCATTCCTTGAGAACGAGCAAGTCGAAGATCTGAAACTGTTTCAGGCTGAATTTCCGTTTCACTTCCTCCAACGCCGCCGTCAGGAGGTTCTTGCGCCATTCGGTCTCGAAGAGAGCGTCCAGGTTAGTTGCACCAGGATCGGGCACGCGGTTGATGGTCGTGGTTCGAGCCGTGTCGTCGGAAGGTAGGGCCGGCGTCTCGCCCGGGCGGAGGGTTCGGGATAGGACTCCTACCTGGCGTTTCTTCAGTTGGTCCTTGATCCGCCATGAAGTCTGGTTCAGCAGCCAGGTCTTGAACCGGCACACCTTGGGATCGTAGCGGTAATCCGGCAAGTGCCGCGCCATGGCAATGGCAGTCTCCTGCACCACTTCGTCGGCCTCTGTGTCCGTCAATCCGGCCTGAATGGCAAAATCACGCACCAGCTTGCCATATATCCGATAGAACTCTTGCCAACTCTCAGTGTCATCGCCCGTCCTGAGCCGGTTCAACAGGCTCGGCCGCGTTTGGATGGAAGAGTGTTCGCCCGTAGCCATCGTCATCATTCTACCGCTTCAACGCCGTCCGGCGCGAGATCTTACAAGGAACCCAGCCGCATTATCGCCAACTGCTGACGCGGCTCACCTTGAACGGACAGGCATCATCCTCCACCACGCGGAGTTGGCCCTGCTGGCAACTCCCTGCTGATGACCCAGCACAGGCCATTACCCTGTGCCCACTGACGCCGGGCCACCGGCTGCTGACGATCTTTCCTGTAAGGATTCCCCAATCGCGTCGTTTAAGCGCCATCCACTCAGCATGAAGGACTGGACAGGGGTGGGTGGATCTGAAAACGAAATGAATTTGGCACTTTTTTACCGCTGAATTCGCATTGATGAATGAAGATCGTTAGCAACAGGTGAAACCAGTTAACATCCCAATGCTGCGAAAAGATTTCGCGTTTATTTGTAATCCTGAAGCCAATTTCCGGTAGTAGAAGAGTGGAAAGCAAACGGTATGAAAGGTCCGGTCCCGGCCATCTGGTCCAGGGGTGGAGAGCGGATTCTTAGAAAACAGCAACGAAGATTTCCGCCCGAGTGGGCGGAGGGCGGGTCCTGGCAGCGAACAATGTCCGCCAAAACCCGCGGACCAGTCCGGGACTTCGCCCGCAAGCGATGCCCAGTTGGAACCAAAACAAAAAACAAAAACAGAAGCCAGATAATTTTATCTGGAGAAAGGTCTCAAGTATGAATAACATTAGTAAATTCAGTCTCGCCTTGGCCATGGCCTTGGTGTTCAGCGGCTCTTCCAGCCGCGGGCAGGCACCGCTTCGCAATCATGAGAGCGACCTCTCTTCACTTGTGATGTCGCAAATCAGTGACGTCAGCGGCAACCCGCCCGCCAGCCCTGCTACGCCGCTGTACTTCAGCCGCCGTTGTCAGGCTGGGGCCCCACTCGTCCCCATCATCGCGCCCGATGGTCATCAGCTCACCTTTGGCGAATGGACCGATGTCCAAGGCCAGGCGTCGGTAAAGTGCATCTATGAAGGATCGCATGTCGTCGTACATTTCTCGGGTTTGATCCGAAACGGTCAATACACCTGTTGGATCGTCGCCTTCGACGCTCCGGGCTTCAACGGCAGCACTCTGGCCAACGCGTTCACGTTTGGCCCGCTCGGGCTCCAGGACGGCAGCCAAAACGGCTTCGTCGCCGACGATGAGGGCGAGGGCCAGATCTCAGGCATTTTGCCGCCCGGCCCGATGTCCCTCATACACACGCGGAATTTCGATGGCTGCCTGACGGACGAATTCGAGTTCCACGTGGCTATCGTCTATCACGGTGATGGTCTGACGCACGGTGCCGCTCCCGGTCCGGTGTGCACTTGGGCGGTGCAGCGAGCCGTCGTCTTCAAGCCGTAGCCCACGACGAGCGATCACGCAGCAATGCCAAACATAGGAGCGGGTCGCCCGAGGAGGCAAAGGCCAACAATGGGCGACCCCGCTCTACTTTTTGAAACACAACGAAGCTAACTTTTAGCGGAAGGCAACCATATGAAATCCCCAACAAGAACCCAAGGCGACGTGTCGAACGCAGCCCGGAAGGATTCTGGCGCGGCAATTCTCAATCGGCGTTCGTTCGTCAAGCGAGTGCTGACCGCCGGCGCGGCGGCCAACGCCGTGTGTTTGTCCTCCGGGCTTCGACTGCCAGAAGCCAGGGCCGCGGCCGGCGCATCGACAGCGTCGGCCAGCGGTTCACGGCGCCGCGCCGATGCCTACAGAATTCGTCAGGAGGCGGCGCTGGCCGAATTCAACCAGCCGCATCCCGCCCATCCTGACAATGGCGACGAAGCCTTGTACCCGAACAGAATCGGTAACTTCAGCAAGGGATTGCCTCATAACCAACTCGGCGAGGTGGACCTGAATGCCTACAATGCGCTGCTCATAGCTCTCGCCACGGGCCGCCGGGAGGACTTCGAAGCCATTCCGTTGGGCTTGGGCGCCAAGCTGACCAACCCGCAGGCCGGGCTGGCCTTCGAGCTAGAAGGACCGGACTCGCACGCTCTGTTCCAGCCGCCGGCTCCGGCGCTGGCCAGTGGCCAGGCAGCGGCTGAGCTGGCGGAGCTGTACTGGATGGCCCTGGCGCGCGATGTGCATTTCACCGATTACAGCGTTAGCCCGATCGTCGCCGCAGCGGCGGCGGACCTTTCCCACTTCAGCGATTTGCGCGCGCCAAAGATCGGGGGCCAAGTAACACCCGAAACCATTTTTCGCGGCAACACTCCTGGCGATTTGGCCGGACCTTATCTCTCGCAGTTCCTCTGGCTCGACGTCCCGCAGGGCACGATGGTCGTTCCGCAGAAACTCTACACGACCCTTCCCGGAGTCGCGTACATGACCGACTACCACGAGTGGCTGACGATCCAGAACGGGTTCATCCCACCGCCTTACCAAATGGACCCGACTCCGCGGTATATCCGCAACTTGCGCGACCTGGGCGAATGGGTGCACATGGACGCGCTCTACCAGGCCTACCACCAGGCTTGCCTCATCCTCCTGGGTATGTTCGCCGTTCCGGGCCAGCGCGACTGGTATCACGGTGGGGGCGCGCCGTTCGACCCTGGCAATCCCTATTGGTCTTTGAGCAACACGAGTTGCTTCGGCACCTTCTGTGGTCCACACGTGTTGAGCCTGGTGACGGAAGTAGCCACGCGCGCGTTGAAGGCCGTGTGGTACCAGAAATGGTTCGTTCACCGGCGCCTGCGCCCGGAGGCGATGGGCGGCCTGGTGCACCAGACGATTACAGGCATTGCCCAGCGCCCCATACACCCCGACTTGCTCAACTCGGACGCTCTCAGCGCGGTGTATTCCAGCTACGGTTCCTATCTTCTGCCCATCGCGGTGCCTGAAGGGTCTCCCACACATCCGTCCTATGGCGCAGGCCATGCCACAGTGGCTGGCGCGTGTGTGACCATCCTCAAGGCGTGGTTCGACGAATCCACCGTGGTCCCGCATCCTGTTGTGCCCAACGCCGACGGCAGCGCGCTGCTGCCTTACAGCGGTCACCCGCTGACCGTTGGCAACGAACTGAACAAACTGGCGGCCAACGTGGCCCAGGGGCGCAACGCGCTGGGTATTCACTACCGCAGTGATTACTGGGAGTCGCTCAAGCTCGGGGAGGCGGTCGCCATCGGCATTTTGCAGGATCAGAAGAATACGTACAATGAAGGGGGCGCCTGGACGATCACTAAGTTCGATGGCACAACCGTGACGATCTGACGTCGGGCACGAACGAATCACGACGAAGCGGTTAAGGCGTTAAAGCCGAAATTTTTCCTGTAAGGATTCGCCGACTGCGTCGTTTAAGCGTTAGAGCGGGGACCATGCGTGGTCAGGGTTGCTCAGGATTTGGGCGACAGAAAGTACCTTTATTTTAGTTGACAAAAATTAATCCTTTAAGCAAGCTCCGTTAATAACCCATGCGTACTCTCACTTGCGCCACAACCGTGCCTGGGAGGACCCTGCTGGAGCGGGCGGCATCCCGATCGGGTCGCGCCTTCACCTTCATCGAGCTTTTGGTGGTAATTGCCATCATTGCTGTCCTGGCGGCGATGCTGCTGCCTGCGTTCTCTAGGGCTAGGTCACGGGGCCAATCGATTGAATGCCAAAACAATCTCAGACAATTACTGGTGGCATGGACGGCTTACGCGATGGACCATTCTGACGCGTTGCCTGCCAACAAATGGCGGGCGGTAACTTGGGGTGACGACTGTCCCGAGGGTGGCCAGTCTTCGTCCGAGTCGTGGGTTGTGGGCGATACCACCAGCGATGTCCACACCTGGAACATCGAAAATGGGTGTCTTTTTCCATATTCCAAGTCCACGGGTATCTATCATTGCCCGGCGGATCGGTCGGCAGTAAATGGTAATCCAAGGGTGTTGCGCAACCGGAGCTATTCGATGAGTTACTACATGAATGGCTCTCAGTGGAAACCCGAGCGCAAAACGAAATTGTGCCAGATCCCTGATACATCGCATACGTTCGTTTTCCTGGACGAACATCAGGATTCGATCGATGACGGAGTGTTCTTCATTCACGTGCCCGGCGATCTGGGGGAACGAACCGAGGTGATGGACCATCCGACGGCAAATCCTGCCTTCAAAGGTGCGCATTGGATGGATGTGCCCGCTGACAGACACAGCCGGGGATGCAGCTTGTCGTGCGCCGATGGCCGTGCTTTCCACTTGCCATGGTTCTCCCCAAAGAATCAGGGACCCGACAGCGCCGTAGCCAATGAAGCGGATTTCCGGGACATTAGACGGTTGCAGGCTTTCATCCCAGGACTCTGGCACCCTGAATTGGCGGGCGGTCCGACGCGGTAGCGACGCTTCGTCTCACTCTGCGGTGATTGCCACCAGGAACGGCCCTGCATCAGGATGCCTCGAAATGAAATCGACACTGGTGACTGCAACCTCCGGTCGTTGGTTTTCCCAGGTGCTTTTGAATATTCTCGCGCAGCGGGCTGCGTCACCCTGCTCTCGCGGGTTGCTGCCCAGCCACACGGGAATTGATTCATCGGCTTCGAGCGGTTCCTCCGGGGCGGTCCACCAACTTCGCAGTTGATGACCATAAACAAAGGTGATCCGTTTGGTGTCATGGTCTGCATAATGCAGCTCATACGAGATTACGTCTGTCCCGTCTTCCACCTTGGCACCGGCGGCGTGGAGAAAATGTAGACGCCGGCACTTTTGGTCGATCCGTATGCCCAGGACCTGTTGGGGCAGATCCGTCGCCGCAGGTTCGCTCTTCGGGCCTGATAGGGTCACTACTCCGCGTAGGTCGAAAGCCGTTCCAGCGAACACCTGCAATCCGCTCGGTAAGATCGCGCGCACTCCATCCCGGATCCGGTCGGTGCCGTTATGATACGCGGTCAGGTCGATCATCGCTGATCTGAAGAGTGGATTTCGTGGTGGAATCACTCGTCGACGGTCGATATAGCTGGGAAGACTGGTGTTGGCGCAAGCTAACGCCTGGGCAGCATAGGCCAGCCGGCCCTTGTAGCCGGGATCCCCGGGCTTGGCCGCCGCCAAGGATTTCAAATGAAAAACCGCCGGCCACCAGTTCCAAGCCTGTTCGCAAGCCCTGGCTTGCTGATCATGCCATGCCAGAACCTCGGCTTCTGAATTCATGAAGGTGGTCCCATAGTTCCGTTTGAGCGAATCCCAGGCGAGGAGCAGTGCATTTTTTTCGAGCGGGCGGAAACCGCCGTTTTCATCCACCCGGCTGCCGGAGAGCAACTGCGCCAGTTTGACGAGGTCCTCCACCGGGCGCCCATCGTGCGGCAAGGTTTCTTTTGACGGCTCGCTTGCATTAGGGACATAGGCGATTTTCCAAAGTGGCGTGAGCGGCTCGCCTGCCGAAAGATCCCAGACGCGGCCACGACCGTCCGCGCTTTCTGTCAGCAGCAGTCTGTGGTCGGCACCGAAGTAAGCTTGTCGGAACGGGATCACCTGCGCCAATGGCTTGGTCAAGGGTTTCCCTGATCGGTCCACAGCACTGATCCTGTCACCGGTGATGATACTCTTGAATCCGCCATCGCTTTTGGTGATCGGTCGATAGCTTGCGACGGGACGAACCGAGAGAGCTGGCACTTCCATTCTGGCAAAACTCCAGACCACCGCGACCTCCTCGCGATCCAAGGTGACATCGCGTCGCACGGTCAGCATGAGTTGGCCATCCGGGCTGAAGGTCACCGGTTCACGCCGGACATTGTGGATGAACAGCGGGGCCAGCAGTTCCCCAGTATCGGCATCCCAGAACCGGACCCGATTGCCATCGCTGGCAGTGGCAATCGATCCGCCATCGGGACTAAAATCGGCGCGAAATACTCTCAACGAGTGCTGTAAAGGCCGGATTATTTCTTCACCCGCGGCCAGGTCCCAGAGCGCGACGGTCCGATCCCAACACGCCGTGGCCAGACGGCCGCCTTCAGGGCTGAACTGCGCAGAAATAACCGAGTCCCGGTGCGCTAATGGTGGCCGGGCCAGTTTCCCTGACCGCAGATCATAGAGCCGGAGGCGCCGATCCTCGCCGCCGATAGCAAGCACGTCACCGTCCGGGCTAAACTCGGCGGCGTTGATTGCTTCGGCAGCACCGAAAGGCGGAATTGAATCCCCCGTAAAGGCGTCCCAAACTCTCATCAGGTCTCCCTTACCAATGGCGAGGATGCGCCTGCCTTCGGGACTGAAAGCGAAAGCAGAAACCTCCTGCTCATGCCGCATCGGTTGACCGAGCATTTCCCCAGTGATCGTGCTCCAGATGCACAAAGTTTGGGCATTGGTGAGTGTGAGCAACCTCTCCCCCTGGGGGCTAAACCTGGGGTGCGGACCGATCCTTTGGCCTCGATGCCGAATCGGCGCCAAGGTCAGCGCCTGTCCGTTGGTCGAGTTCCACAAATGCACCAGGTTATCCGAACTTGTAGTGGCGATGAGACGGCCGCCGTCTGGACTGAACGCGGCGCTGAACACCATGCCTCGGTCGTGGGCCAGCGAGAACTGCTGCGCGCCTGTCGCCAGGTCCCACACACCGGCGGTGTGATCATCACTGGCCGTAACCAAACGGCGGCCATCGGGGCTGAACGCGGCCTGGTTGATCGGCGCGTTGCTGTGAGCAAATATCCCGACGAGCTTAGGACAGTCACGCAATACTGAAGCGATGCGGATGCGATGGCATTCCTCGCGATTGGAGTTCCCGGCGTCCCGTCGGAGCGCTTCGGTGAAGGACAGCAGGGCGCCGAAGAGGTCGCCCTCGTCCATGAGGCGAGTTCCGTTGGAGACGTGCAGTCTCACCAGGCTGCGTAATGCAACCTGTCTCTGACGGATGGCCTCGAAGAAAATGCCCGCCCCAATGACCGCACACACACCCGCCACCGCGCCCGCTTTCGTCAAGATCTTCAGCCGGCGCTCGACGGCCCGCAAATGCCTGATCGACTGCCCGCATTTCAGGATCGCAAGGTCCGCGTACACGCTCTCGGCGGATGGGTAGCGCTGGCGTGGATCGGCAGCACACGCTTTAAGCAGGATTTCGTTCAGTTCGAGAATGGGTTTCGCTTCCTGCCAGGCGCGCAGGTCAGCCGGGAGCTGTGGGAGCTGGCGGCGGTCGAGTCCAGTTGCAGCTTCGTAGAGGACTTTGCCAAGCGCGAAAATGTCGGCTTGCGGCGTGCCGGGTCCTTCCGGCGGCAGATAACCTTCCGTGCCGACAATGGAGCGTCCATCTCCCACGTCAGTCACCAGGCCAATGTCCGCCAGTTTTGGACGCCCATTCACGAAGACGACATTCGAGGGCTTGACGTCTCGATGCACCAGCCCGTGGCTGTGGAGGTGGCCAAGCGCTTCGCTGAGGGCCAGGCCAATCTCCAACACACGCGTCGCGGGCAGGCGCCCCTTTTCGATATCCGCGCGCAGGGTGTGAGGCGAGTAGAATGACGAATGATCCCGCAGGGCGGGATCGAATTCCGAAGGAAGCCCGAACTCCGAAGCCCGAAGCGGCTGGCCCGACGGTTCGGTTTCGACATTGGGGCTTGGGATTTCTTTCGGATTTCGACATTCGTCATTCGGATTTGTCGCTGCGTCCGCCAGCTCCATCACGTAATAGAAGTATCCCTCCGGCTCGTTGCGGCCGATATGGAACAGCGCGAGCTGGCTTGGGTGTTCGCGGGAGATACGCTCGAATTTTTGAATGCCCTCGAACTCGCGCTGGAATGGTCGATCGTCCTCAAACGTGTGTCGCCAGACGATCTTCGCCGCGCGTAACACATCGGTGGCCCGGTTGCGGGCGATCCAGACTTCGCCATAGGCGCCTTTGCCGATGCGCCGCAGCAATTCGTAATCGGGGACGACTGGCGCGCCGGCCGGGCCTGAGGCCGAACCAGATACCGTCGGCGCGGGCTCCCCAGCTTTTGACGAACCCGGAGTATCGGTTCGCGGCGGCGGCGCGCTTTGCTCGAAGGGGTCCATATTCAGGCCATGCTGCCGTTCGCGAGCTGCTGCGGACAGGAATGTCCGCGCTCCGCTAATCAGACACGGGCGCGCGTCAGGCTGACATTGCCGAGGCTTGCTGAGTGGTACTCATGCTGGATGGCCATTTCAAGCCATTCCTGATGTGACAACAATCCACAAGCTGACTCAAATTAAGCAGTAGCCCCCCAGTCCAGGACTTTGAGTTGCACAGTCTCCCGACCGTTGAATTCGTTGATTTGGGGCACGAAAGCCAGGTCGAAGGTCCCCACCGGAAGCGAGGCCTGACCCGCTCCCCACCAGATGGCTTCATGCGTGGTCGCACCATCGGTGACCCACATCTTGACGTGCTGTTTGTCGGCACCGATGCGTTGCAAGGGCCTTTGATGTGCAAGATGGCGAGTGCAGAAATGGACCGGCGGGTTGTCCTGGCCGATCGGCTTTAGCTGTTGAAAGCCAGCCAGGCAGTCAAGCGTGATCTCGTCCAGGCCAACCTCCGCATCGATCCTCAAGGCGGCCTGCAGTTGTTCCGCGGTGAGGGTGGCGCGCGCCAATTCGTTGAGTCGGGCGCGGAATGAGTCCAGGTTCCCAGGTTCGAGTGCGACACCGGCCGCCAACGCATGGCCGCCGTGATGGATCAGCAAATCGCTGCACTGTCTCATCGCCTCGGCAAGATTGAACCCTGGGATGCTGCGGCCTGAGCCGCGCCAGCGCTCGCCGTCGCCGCCCAGGATGATCGTAGGCCGGTAGAAGTGCTGGAGCACCCTCGTCGCCACGATGCCCACGACGCCAATGTGCCAGGAAGACTGCCCTTCAACGATTACAAAGTCGGCCTGTGGGTCGAACTTTGCCTTCAGGTCGCCGATCACTTGTTGCGAGATGGCGCGCTCCAACTGCTGTCGCTCGCGGTTGCGAGCATCGAGTTGCTGCGCCACTGGCACGGCCTCTGCCTCGTTTCTCGCGAGCAACAAGTGAAGCGCCTCCGCCGCGCTCTCCAGGCGCCCGGCGGCATTCAGCCGTGGCGCCAGTTGAAACCCTACTTCGTAAACACCGATGGGCGTGGGACATTGTGCAACGCGTTTCAACGCGAGTATGCCGGGACGTTTGGTCGCATTCAAACGGTCCAGGCCCGCAGCCGTCAGGATCCGGTTTTCGCCCGTGAGCGGGACAATATCAGCGACGGTGCCCAGCGCGACGAGGTCGAGCAGCGAACGCACGTCGAAATCGGCAGCGCCCGCCAAACCGTTCTCCCGGCCACGCTTGAGCAGCGCATGGGCGAGTTTGAATGCCAGGCCGACGGAACAAAGCTCGCGAAACTCTCCATGGGCTGACCCGGAAAGGGCGGGATTCTGCGTTTCAGACACCGGAAGGTGCGGGTTTACCAGGGCCGCGACGGCGGGCGGAGGAGAGGAGACCTGGTGATGATCCAGAACGATTACATCCACGCCACGAGCACGCAGTTCGCCGATGGTCTGACCGGCGGTTGACCCGCAATCGACTGCAAGAAGGACCCTCGCGGGAACTTTCTTCAGACAGTTCTCAACCGCCTCGGGCCCGAGGCCGTAACCTTCATCCATCCGATGGGGCAGATAGTAATCGACCAGCCAGCCCAGGGGTCGCAAGACTTCCAGCAACAGCGCTGTCGAGGTCACGCCATCAACGTCATAGTCGCCGAAGATGACAACGGTCTCATTGCGATCGCGGGCGAGAAATAACCGTTCCACAGCCTCGACCATGTTGGGCAGAAGGAAGGGATCGGCCAGGTGCTTAAGGCGCGGCTCAAGGTACCTGTTGATTGAGGCAGGTTCGGTGAGGCCTCGATTCAGCAGGCACTGGACCAGTAACGGCGGGAGTTTTTGACTGGTGGCCAATTGCCCGGCGAGGAGTGGCTGCGGAGGCGCGATGGACCAGCGGAACTTCATTTGCCCGGCTGCTTGCTATGGGCCATGTTCGTCGTTTGCCTTATCGGCGGTTCGGGAGTCGCGTGCCGCAGGGGTGCGAACTTCCGAGGGCGGGACCTCTTCATCGCGACCCCGCTTCTTTTCACGCCAGGCGGCGAACACCGAGAGCCCGATCGACACTAAGATAACCCCCGCCACCACCAGCAGCGAGACCGAAATGGGAAGCTCGATCTGAAACCACAATGGTGGCTCGCGATCGTGCGGATCGAGCAGCATCTTGACGCCGATGAAGACCAACACGACCGAAAGGCCGGTCTTCAAGTATCGAAAGTACCCAATTGCACCCGCGAGTACGAAGTAGAGCGAGCGCAAACCCAGAATCGCAAAGACGTTCGAAGTAAACACGATGAACGGCTTGGTAGTGACGGCAAAAATCGCGGGGATAGAATCAACAGCGAAGATTAAATCAGTCGTTTCGACCATTAATAGTACCAAGGCAAGCGGGGTCAGCGCCTTCTTTCCCTTCCAGACAGTGACGAACTTGCGTCCATCCAGTTCCGGTGCGATCGGAAAGAGCTTGCGCGCCAGGCGCACGACACGATTTTTCTCCGGGTCCACGCTGGTCTTCACCAGGAGCATCTTGATTCCGCTGAACAACAAAAACGCTCCGCAGACCCAAAGCAGCCAATGGAGCAAGGTGATTAACGCCACGCCCGCGCCGATCATGATGCCACGCATGATGAGTGCGCCGAGGATGCCCCAGTACAAAACCCGGTGCTGTTGTTGGGAAGGAATGCGAAAGTAACCAAATATCAGAGCGATGATGAACACATTGTCCATCGAAAGTGACAGCTCGATGACGTATCCGGTGACAAATTCCAGGGCCTCCTTCTTCCCGCGCATCCGGTCGAGACCGAATGCGAAGAGCATGGCCAGACTGGCCCAAACGGTCGTCCAGAGGAGCGCCTCCTTGAAGCCAACGGCATGCTCGCGCCGATGGAACACGCCTAGATCCAGCGCCAGGAAGAGCAGCACGCACGCGATGAAACCGAGCCAGTGCCACGCGGTGATCTGAACAACAGCCAGCATACTTTCAAGTGCGCCCAGAGGGCGGCGCGGTCATGGGGAGCGCCAGCCTGCCTGTTTCACGATTCGTAGCCGCCGACGTCAGTCGGCGCTGATCTGCATCGACGGAGGAATGCACCGACTGACGTCGGCGGCTACAACCTATCGACAAGTCTTGCGGGATTTGAAAAGTCCGGAATTGGTCGCCTTGCTCGCTGAACTGATTTTCGGTTTGAGATTGTCGAAACTCCGCTCGAAGCGCCCCAATCTTCACGTTCGCGCTTGAAACCTTGAACCTGCAAAGGTCAAGGGCATGCATGGCGGCAGCTCAGGTGCGCACGGCGGCCGCCGGTTCGACAACAATGGCCCCGCCCCCGGGGCCGATGTGCGGCCGCTGACCTTTGTGCCACCACAGCACCAGTGCGCTGGCGATGTAGATGCTTGAGTAGGTTCCTGTGATAATGCCAACGAGGAACGTGAAGGCAAAATCGTTGATCGCGCCGCCGCCGAATACATAGAGCGAGAGCGTCGCCAGAAACACCGTCCCAGAAGTGATAATCGTCCGGCTCAAAGTCTGGTTCAACGCCTGATTCATCACCTCCTTAAAGGTGCCCCGGAGGCCCAACTTCAAGTCTTCGCGAATACGATCAAAAATCACGATCGTATCATTAGTCGAAAAGCCAATAATCGTCAGGATCGCGGCCACAGTTGTCGCATTGAATTCACGGCCGGCCAGGCAGTACCAGCCAATTGTCATCAGCACGTCGTGGATCACCGCGAGGACGGCGCCAACCGCAAAAGAAAACTCATAGCGAAAGGCCACATACACAAGGATGCCGAACAGCGAAAGCAACGAGGCGATGAGTGCCGAGCGCTGGATCTCCTGGCCCACGGTTGCGCCGATGTGATCTTCGCTGCTGAAACTGAATTTCGCGGCTGGAAATTGAGCGAGCGTTTCCTTGACTTTGGCCGCCGAGCCGGTCGCGGAGTCCACGCGCAAGGTTTCCGGGCCGCCTCCAAGATCCCGCTGATACTGGATGCGGGGATCCTTGATCCCGGCCTTGGCCAGTCCGGCGCGCAACTGGTCCTCGGGCACCTTTTGTTCAAATTTGTATGTAGTCGTATCACCGCCCAGGAAATCCACGCCAAAGGCGCTCTTCCCGCGGGAGAGGCCGTAACCGACCCCGATCAAAATCAAAAGCCACGACATGATGAACGCCGGCTTGGCTAGCTTCATGAAATCCAATTTGGTCGCCCGGATGATGTGCAGCATGCGGATCGATTTGAGCCAGCCGCGTTCCAGCAGCCAGTCGAACAGCAGCCTTGTAACCACCAGCGCTGTGAACAGGCTCGCGGCAACACCGATCGTCAAAGCCACACCAAACCCTTTGATCGGTCCTGTCCCCATGAAGATCAGGATGATCGAAGCGAGCAAAGTAGTGACGTGGGTGTCGAAAATGGTGCCGAAAGCGCGGCTATAGCCGGCGGCGATGGCGCCGCGCAGGGATTTGCCCTTGCCTAACTCCTCGCGGATGCGCTCGTAAATGAGCACGTTTGCGTCCACCGCCATGCCGACGGTCAGCACCACGCCGGCAATGCCTGGCAGCGTCAAAGTGGTGCCGATCGAGCACATCACGCCCAGCAGGATGAAGATGTTCGCAATCAGCGCTACGTTCGCCACCATGCCTGCGATCATGTAATACACGAGCATGAATAGGGATACGGCGAGCGTGCCCGTGATAGCGGCCTTGACGCCGCTGCGAATGGATTCTTTTCCAAGTGTCGGATCCACGCGGTGCGAGGCCTTGAGTTCGAGCGGCGCCCGCAACGGATTCTCCAGGACATTCGCCAGCTCGAAGGCCTCCTGCTGATCGAATTGCCCGGTGATCTGGCCGCGCCCGGTTTCGATAGGCGATTGGATGACCGGTGCGGAATAAAGCTGTCCGTCCAGCACGATGGCCATACGGCGGCCGACATTTTCTCTCGTGATTTCCCCGAAACGCGTCGCGCCCTGATCATTCAGCGTGAAATCGATTTCCGGCTGGCCGAGGTTGCCGCGCACCACCATCGCCGTCTTGATGCTGCTGCCGTCCATTTCCGCCCGCTTCTTGACCATCACTTCTTCAATAAGTTCGCGTCCTCCGCGGAGACGCTCCTTGCGCCTGAGGATTTCGTAACCCGGCTCGATCTGATTGGCTTTGACCAGATCATCGCTTTGCGGATGGACCATGCGGAATTCCAGGAAGGCCGCCTTCTTAAGTGTCTCGATCGCCGTTTCCTGTTCCGCGGCGGAAAGCCCCGGCAACTGCACCAGGATCGCATCTTTGCCCTCTGGCTGAATCAAAGGCTCGGCCACGCCGAATCGATCGACACGTTTGCGCAATACTTCGACCGCCTGTGACAGGGCGGAACTGAGGTCGGAGGGGTTGGTGAGTCGGTTGGTATTCATCTCCATCAGGAATGAGGTGCCCCCCTGCAGATCCAAACCCAATCGAATGCGCCCGGCCGCGGCGCGCTGGAGCCTGTTCAAAATAAACGTCGTTGGGTGCGCCTCAACCTTCGCTTCAAAAAAAGGGAAGTAGCGCGTGATGTCGTTCGTTCCGATGGCTTGCTTCAGATTCTCATAGGCTTTGTCCGGGGCGGCCTTTTGGAGTGCCATCGCCTTCTGAACGATGGCGGTGAAATTGGTGTCCCGATTGATCGCTTTTTCACGAAAAACCAGCACCAGATCGCGCGCGGTGGGCGGGTAGAGCTCGAAGAGCGACCACAGAATCACCGCGACGACCAGCACCACCCGCCAAAAGTTATTTCGATTCATGAGAGAACAAGCTAGGATTCACTGGATTCGCCGCTGCGTTCAGTGATTTCGGAAATAGCCGCTTTCGTGACTTCGAACTTCGCATCGGCTGAGCGAATCGACAGGGTTTTTTCTTTGACCGAGACGACCACCCCGACAATTCCACCGGAAGTCACGATTTTGTCACCGGCGCGCACAGCCTTGAGCAGTTCGGCATGTTCCTTGGCTTTTTTCTGCTGCGGGCGGATGAGAACGAAATAGAACACGACCACCAGCAGGCCCAGAGGGACCAGGTTGGTCCACAGCGGGGCCTGTTGCTGCCCCGGTTGGGCCGGGGGAGCGAAAGCCAGCAGTGGAATCAGCCCGAACACATCCATATTCATCAAAATGAGCCGCTTAATCTAGGGGTGTGAGCGCATTTGGCAAGCTTATTGGAGGTTCGATTTTCCTTTCCCACGGCACGGCACTTGCTATTTTGAGGCGGAAGCGAGAACGTGACAAGCCGATGACCAGTTTCTCCAGCTTGCGTGCCAGGTTGGTGGGAACCGTTTTTTTGGCCATAGCGCCCGCCTGGGCGATAACGTACATCATGGCCAAAAAGGCGGGTGAGGAATTTCCATGGACTGCTTTCATCGTCGGCATCCTCGCCCTCGGCGCCGCCTGGTACGGCGGCGAACGTTTCGTCCTGCGCCAGGTCCGAACACTCACCCACTCGGCTCGTCAGTTGGCGGCTGGCGTTCTTTCGAGCCGCACGGGTCTGATGGCGGAACGCGGTGAACTCGGCGAACTGGGGCGCATTTTCGATGCCATGGCGAGCTCGCTCGAAGAACGCGTCAAAGAACGCGAACGAGCGGAGAAGGCCCTGCTCAATCGCTCTTTCCAGCAAACGGTGGTAGGCGCGCTAGGGCAGTTTGCCCTCGTGAGCCAGGATGTCTCCGCGCTGCTCAACCAGGCGGTCATGCTGGTCGCCCAGACTTTGGAAGTGGAATATGGAGCAGTCCTTGAACTGGTGCCCGATGAGCATTCGCTGTTACTGCGCGCCGGCGTCGGCTGGAAGGATGGCTGGGTCGGTAAGCAGCTCGTACCCGCGGACTCCAAGACGCAACTCGGTTTCACGCTGAGCGCCGGCGAACCGGTCGTGGTGGAAGACCTGGCGAGCGAATCACGTTTTCGCGGGTCGCACTTGCTGCTCGATCATGGAGTGGTCAGCGGTGTGACCGTAGCCATTTCCGGCCAGGGCCACTCGTTTGGCGTCCTGGGTGCGCACACGACTCACCGCAGAAAATTTACTGAGGACGAGGTTCACTTCCTGCTTTCTATCGCCACGGTGCTGGCCATGGCGGTCGAGCGACAGCGGGCCGAGGGCGAGATGCAGAACCTCGCGGCGTTCGCGCAGCTTAATCCCAATCCCGCAATGGAGCTGGACGCTGACGGCACAGTCACTTATTTCAACGATGCTGCTCTCAAACTGGCGATCTCCACCGGCCACGAAAATCCGCGTGCTTTGCTGCCGGCACAGATCACGGAAATTGTCGAAACCTGCTTGCGCACGGTGAAGAGTAAGGTGCGTTACGAAACCAATATGAACGGGCGCACTTTATCCTGGTCATTTCATCCCGTTTCGGCCAGTCGAGTCGTGCATTGCTATGTCGAGGACATAACCGAACGGTTAGACCTCGAAGCCCAACTGCGCCAATCTCAGAAAATGGATTCGGTCGGGCAGCTTGCGGCCGGGGTCGCCCATGATTTCAATAATATGCTCACGGTCATTCAAGGCCACGCAGGGATGCTGCTGGCTCGCCCCGACCTGCCCCAGGAGCAGAAAGAATCGGCCCAGGCCGTGCTGTTCGCGGCCGAACGCGCCGCGAGTTTAACCCGGCAATTGCTCATGTTCAGCCGAAAGAACGTCATGCAGCCCGCACAGTTGGACTTGCGCGAAGTCGTCAGCCATTTGAGCAAAATGCTCAAGCGGCTTCTGGGAGAGACAATCACGTTGGAATTTCATCCGCCGGAAAAGCTCCCTCTCATCCAGGGAGACGTCGGCATGATCGAGCAAGTGCTGATGAACCTCTCGGTCAATGCGCGGGATGCGATGCCCAAGGGCGGAACGCTCACGGTGAGCACGTCCGCCGTCGAGATCCACCAGGCTTACGTGCAGACGCATCCTGAGGCTCGCTGCGGCACCTTCCTATCTCTCCGAGTCGCGGACACAGGCTGCGGCATGGACGCCGCGACGATGGGCCGAATCTTTGAACCATTTTTTACAACGAAGGAAGTGGGCAAGGGAACTGGTCTCGGTTTGGCGACCGTTTATGGCATCATCAAACAGCATGAAGGCTGGATCGAGGTGTCCAGCGAAGTTGGCAAGGGGACGACGTTCACGCTTTATTTTCCCGCGCGCTCGGAGCCGGTTGGCATTCGTCAAACGGATTCAGCCCCTGCCGCCCGCGTGCTCGGCGGTCCTGAAACCGTTCTGGTGGTCGAGGACGAGCCGGTGTTGCGCAGCTTGGCTCAAGTGATCCTCAAAGATTGCGGCTACCAGGTTCTGGAAGCGCGGTCGGGAGTCGAGGCATTGGACGTCTGGCGCCGGCATCCTGGCAGGATTGATTTGGTGCTTACGGATGTGGTCATGCCCGAGGGCATGTCGGGGATGGAATTAGCCCAAAAGATTTTGCCGACACAACCCACCCTCAAGATAATCTTCGCGAGCGGTTACAGCATGGATGAGCTGGATACCGATTTCATCCGGCAGGGCCACGCGATGTTCCTTCAGAAGCCTTACAACCATGTCACCTTGGCCAAGGCAGTGCGAGAGTGTCTGGACAAGTGAGCCGGGAGATGCTGCTGCGCCACCTTCGCAACGAGCTGTGGAAGCTTTTTGGCAAAAAGCGGACCTACATCGGCTTCGGTGCATTCCTGCTGGCCCAAACGGCAATGATGCTGATCTTTCAGCTCGGCCCCGTGCAGAGGAACATGGAGCGGGTCCTGGCAGGTAACGGATATCTGGCGGAGGAGTATATCTCGGCGTTGACGGTCGCCCTATTCATGCTTTTCCCCCAAATCATCATGTTCATGCCGTTGTACGCGGCATTGGTCGGGGGGGACATGGTGGCTAAAGAGGCTGAGGATGGAACTCTGCGGATGATTCTATCGCGGCCGATCTCCCGTTTTCGGCTGCTCCTGGTGAAATGGATAGCGGGCGCGATTTTTTCCGCGCTGCTCGTCTGCGTTTTGGGTGCCACGGCCTTGTGCCTTGCCCGATTTTGGTTTCCCTGGCGCAGCATGTTCATCTCGCTTCCGGGAATGGGCTTCAACGTGTTGTCGGCGAGTGAAGGGCTTCGTCTCTATCTCTTTTCACACCTGTTCACCGCAATCAATGCCACTATCATTCTCGGACTGGGCTTTATGTTTTCCTGCTTCAACATGAAACCGGCGGCCGCAACAATCCTCGCCCTATCATTTCTGTTTCTCAATCTGGTTATGGAGGGCATCCCATTCTTTGAACATTACCGAGAGTGGTTTCTAACGTACCATCTTGGAGCCTGGCGATTCGTGTTTGCCAAACCAATCCCCTGGTCGCGCATCGTCGAATCCCTCTGCATCCTGGTGGCGTTCAACCTCACGGCCTTCCTCGTCGGCGCGGCGGCTTTTCACGCCCGCGATATCAAAAGTTAATGAGGTTTTCCTAATCCGGCCACGGCGGTGGCTGAGGGGACTCAAGCACCAACTTAGGCAGCGGGACGGTGTGAAGCTTTCGCAAGACCGTCGCAGTAAACAATCGGTGCGCGCCTTGATGCCCCCGACACCCGGCGAGTTTGAGCCATTTCATCCCCTCGGCCTCGTTGAAGGGCGTCCCGAGTCCGAGTAGGTGGAATGTGCCCACCATGAATTGTGATTCGATATGGCCCTGGTCTGCCGCTCGTGTCCACCAGCGCAAGACCTTGCTGAAATGTTCGAACGCTTCCAGCGGAATGTAGCCCTCCTGATACAGGAGGTAGCCGTAGGCATATTGTGCCTGGGCGTCCCCCATCTCGGCAGCCTGCAGGAAAAGCTGCTCTGCACTGGCGCGGTCACCGGCGTGATAGCGTGCCAGGCCAGATTTATAGAAGCCTACGGCGGATAACGGGTTACGGGGCTTCGTCCCCGGCTGGCATCCCGCCCCCGGCGCGTGCCGTTCCTCCGAACCACTCGCCAGGTAAGCGACAACCGTTTCGTAGGAAGCATTGATGTACTTGAGCTTCTCGTCGGAAATGGCCTGCAGCCTTGGGTCGTTACCGAAGCGGTCGGGGTGCCAGACTTTGACGAGAACGCGATAGGCCTGTCGGACCGTTACAAGATCGGCCCCAGGCTTTAAATCAAGGGTGCGATAAGCTTCGGCAGTTTCAGCCTGCATTTATTTCGGCTTGCTATTGTTTAGCCAACACCTTTTCCCACGTCCAGCAAAATCTCTACATATGAGCACAACCCGCCCTCCACCCCCAATAGGTTGTGCTCCTAACGCGTGGAACGCTTGGGTGACTGTTTTAGGCTGCTGCCCAGGCCAGTTCGTTGACATCGCCCACCCAAGACTCCTTTTGACCCTATTTGGGCCTTATCCAACCGCCGTTCCAGTTTGACCGCTTAATCAATTCTTTGAACACTACCTAGAGTGGTTCCTGACCTGCCGTCTCGGTGTCCGGCGTTTCGTCGTTGCCTTACCGATTCCCTGGACTGCATGATGGCCGCGATTAACCTCACAGCTTTCGTGGTCGGCTCGGCGGTATTCCAGGCGCGCGATCTTAAGGATTAAAGATGAAACGGGGAAAGTTCTGCGAGAGCCATCTCATCACTCCAATCCTGTTGATGGCGTCAGTCGCGGGGATGGTCGGCTGCGACTCGATCTCCGCGGCGCAACCAGCCGCCGAAACGATTGCAACGCAGGTTACCAAAGCCGGCACGGAGTCTTCCCCTACAGTTGCGAAACCTCAATCGGCGCAGAGTTTGTTCATCTACCACCAGCCCCGGCGGTTTGCAGGTTTTCCGGCTAACCACGGCATTTGGCGCTGGGGCAATGAGATACTTGTTGGTTTCAGCGCAGGTGACTATAAAGACTTGGGCCCGGATCGCCACGCGATCGACCGTGAAAAACCAGAGGAGCACTTGTTGGCGCGGAGCCTGGACGGTGGCGATACATGGACAATTGAAAATCCTGCCACGCAGGGCGTGCTGGTAGGCACGAAAGGCAGCCGGCACGGCATTCTGCCACCGGGCGCTCAGGAGCCCGAGCCAACCGATTGCCCGGGAGGCATCGATTTCACCCATCCGAACTTCGCTCTGACATGTCGCATGACTGGCACGGATACCGGCATGTCGCGTTTCTATTATTCTTACGATCGGGGCAGATCATGGAAGGGACCATTCAAGCTGCCTCTGTTCGGCCAGCCAGGCATCGCAGCGCGGACAGATTACATTGTTAATGGCGCACAAGACTGCCTCCTGTTTCTGACGGCCTCCAAGCGCAACAATCGCGAGGGCCGCGTCATCTGCGTGCGCACAACCGACGGTGCCCGGACCTGGCAGCTCATTGGTAAAATTGGCCCCGAACCGGAAGGCTATTCGATTATGCCGTCGTCCGTCAGGCTGTCGCCGATGGAATTGCTCAGCACCATTCGCTGTCGGGCGGGAGCGGATGCCCGCGGCAAAAGCTGGATCGAAGCGTGGATGTCCGCGGACGATGGAGTGACGTGGTCGCTGCTTAACCGGCCCGTACCCGACACCGGCGAGGGCAACCCACCGCATCTGATGAAACTCACCGATAGCCGTCTCTGCCTCACTTATGGGGTGCGCGCCGCGCCTTACCGGATCTGCGCGAGGCTCTCGGCTGATCACGGCCGCACCTGGAGCCAGGAGCTGGTGCTGCGCGACGATGGGGCTGGTCGCGACCTCGGCTACGTCCGCAGCGTGCAACGCCCCGATGGCAAGATCATTACGGTGTACTATTTCTGGGACCAGAAAACGGGGCCAGAACGTTATCTCGCTGCAACGATTTGGGATGTAGCGGCGGAAATTCGAAATCCCTGAAGAAATCCGAATTCCGAGTTCCGAAAATCGAAAGCTCGAACGCAAAGCACGTCCTTCTTCGGATTTCGTCATTCGGATTTCCTTCGGTATTCGGCCTTCGGATTTCGGATTTCGGGGGGTTGGGAAGGTTCCAACGATCTCCGACTAAGCAAGAATCCCTTCGATCACATTGCCCGACACATTGGTCAGGCGCGCATCGAGTCCCTGGAACTTCACGGTCGGGCGAGTGTTTTCGATGCCCAGGAGGCGGAGCAGTGTGAGAGCAGGTTGCCAGATTTGATGGGTATGGTCTTACTTTCTTAAGCGACAAAATCGAGCGTCCGGCGAGATCTGGCTAGTGACGTAGTTGCGATTGCCAACCGTCAGAACCGGATTAGCAACAGAAGTCCACTGGGAAAACCGGCCAGGATTAGCTGCGGACTCGAGGCCGAATCCAAGGTAACTCGCAGACCAGGAAACAATCAACTGGTTGCCGGACTTAACGGCGCTCAAGGTCGGCTGCGCGTTAACCGCGAGCGACGCGCTGCCGGCTAAACCTTGGAAGGAGGCGGTTACCGAAGTTGTTCCCGGATTGACAGCGCCGGCAAGCTACGCTTCCTGGATCAACCTTGATCCCCGAACAGGCTTATTCCAGCTTCAATCGAAAGAACTTGCTCCGACCCGAAATCGGGAGGACGGCTTGATTCTCGCTGCCGACGACAAAAGTGGATGACCCCACATCTGTCCAATTCGCATTCGAGGCGTTGGAGTTTTGTTGCAGACGAAACCCATTGGCGGCGGTCGGCCACGCCAGCACTATTGTATTCGTTGCACTGAGCGTTGCGCGCAGGAGCGGCCCCGTCGTTGATTGCGGAAGAGCAATCAAGGCCAAAGAGCCAGCATCCAGTGAATATTTATCGGCCGTAAGTCTGCCGATTACGACCAGACCAGCGGCGCCGTCAATCCAGAATGTGCCTCCGCTGCTCTCGGCAGCGGCTGAATTCAGACTGAACCACTCGAGCGAATAATTTTGGGCCATAGTCTGCGAGCCCATCGACCAGGATGCCAACAGCGCCAGATATAAGATGGCTTTCATTACTGCCCCTTTGTTTTCTCTTGCAGCAGTTGCTCAAGCTTTTGAAGCCGTTGTTCGAGTTGCTGGATGGCGGCTTCCTTTTCCTCGAGTTTCTCGTTCAGTCCCTGGATTGCTGCGAAGGCGACCCCTTCGGCATCCACGGTGGCGATGTGTTTGTCATCTGCCCCAACTCCAAAACTGCCAACGAAGTCCTGTGCCATTGGGCCGATGTGGGACTCCTGTGGCCGGGCTTTGTAGTTCCAGCGACTGATTGGGAGGTCCGCGACTCGGGCCAAAACTTCACGGTTGTTCAATTTCTTGAAGTTCTCCTTGAGGCTTCGGTCCGAGGCATTGTTCCAGGTGGTTCCGTCACAGGTCGCATTCACAACTTGCAAGCGCGCCGCAGGGTTATTGGTGCCGATGCCCACGAACCCATTCGTAGCGATTCGCAGCCACTCGCTTCCCTGGCCGGCGTCCGAAGCTGTGTTGAAAGCAAAAGCGCCATCGGAGGCAAAGATCACCCGCTCGCCGGCGATGGCGCGAAGCCAAAGTTTCTTTTCCCCTTTTACACCGCGCTCGAATTTGGCGGTCGTGCCGTTCGGATCATAGCCACTGACGTGCAACGGCGCGGTTGGCGCATTGATTCCAATACCCACGCCGCCAGCCGCCCGAATGAGAAACTGATCGTTCCCCGTTGAAGCAAAATCCACCGCTGCGGAGTCACCCCACACAAAGGTGCCATCATGGATGGCCTTGGCCTGGCGGCCGACGGCGAAACTCGTGAACCCGCCAGCGGTGTTTGCAACTCCGCCCGGCACAGTGGAATACTGGCCGCTGGCAGTGTTCAGAGCGCCACCGCCGATGGTTGCTGTGCCGGCGCTGACGGTGTTGGCCCAGCCGCCGCCAATGACGGAGTTGTCTGCCCCGGCGGCAGCCTGGTTGGTATTGCCGCTTTGCCCACCGCCGGAAATGGTCACGCCATTTAATCCTGGATAGACCGAGTTTCCGAACCAGCCCCCGATAACATTAGGGCTGACGGCATTCGGCTCCAGCCTCAATGCCCTGGCATTGTCCACTGTAAAATCCAGGGCCTGAGACCCTGAGCCGGCAAAGGCGGCGGCTGTCACTGTTCCGTTAACATCCAAAGCAGTCACCGGGCTATTCTTGCCGATACCGACCTTGCCTTGAGAGTCCTGGTAAAAGCCAAGAGGGCCGTTCGGACCTGAGTTGAAGGAATAATACAACTCATCGAATTGGCCTTTGAAAATGTTGAAACCGTTGGCGCCATCCGCGCCACCATCAATTCCGGCGTGTAACAGGCCCACGTCAACCCCTGAAGGCGCCATCAGATCGAAGGCAAAGAGCGGACCGCTCGTGCCCATGCCAATCTTGCGCGTTGCGGAATTGACGATTAGATCACCCGAGGAAGTAGCCAACCCGCCGTTAACATTGAGCGTCCCGCTCATGGTATCGCCTGTCCTGGCTACAGCATTCAGGTTCGTTAAACCGTCGCCTGAACCTGTAAATGAACTTGCCGTCACGGTTCCCGTGAATGATTGGCTGGAGTTGAGCCGCGGGATGTTGCCAGAGAGTTGCGAATCCGCTACTGAACCTGTCAGATGACCAGCAGTGATGGCGTAGGGCACAGCCAGAATGTGCTGTCGCGGGGACAACAAAACATAATCCGATGCGCTGCCATTGGTGCGCACGCCCAGTTCCAGCCAACGTTCCGCGCCGTTGAAAACTCCGGGGCCAAAATCCAGGTTTACACTGAAAAGGCCGTTGCTGATAGTGACGTTGGCGTTTGTGAGCGAATCGCTTGCAGGATTGCCGTTGGTGACGGCATCGTAAGCGGTGAATCGCAGGTCATAATTCCCGTTTGCCGGAACGCCATTATCGCTGAGCCGCCCTTGGTAAACGAAAGCCGTCCCTTGCGCCATTGCGCTCGAAGTGTTTGCGATGAAGGCCAAAATGGCCGCAACGGTTAAGGTGGTGCCCGATCTAGCACATCTTGTTCTCATTTGGTTGCCTTTCCTCTGCAAGAACCCTTTTGGTTCCAACCTTCTACAGAGGAAATCCCCCCGAACTATGACGCGCTCCGTGAGCGGGCTGGGGGCGGTGGCACTCAGGGCCGCGTCGCCCGCGAAGTCGAAAAGCCGGAGTTTGTTCTAGGGTCTGTCGTTTCCCTATGGCTCGAACCCCTCGTCCACCAGCCACTCCGACTTCAGTCCCCCGTGTCGCAGGAGGTCAGCCGCGATTGCTTCCAGCGTCGGCCTGTCCAGTCGCTCGACGAATAGGTCGGGAGGGAAAAGATATCGGCCTCTCATCTCTTCACTGGGATGGTCACCGACCTCGCGTGCTGTCTGGAGGTAGCGGAACGTCCAGACATTCAAAGCATAGCGTTCTCCGGATGCGAGGGTGATGGCGATATTGCAAAAGTCATTTTCTGGATCGGATTGAGTTGCTTCGGGATGATCTTGGTACTCCTCGAATTCAAGCCAGAGAGTGAAAGCCGGTTCTTTCATAATGGAGCCGGTAGGCTTTATTCAAAGGTGCTGCGCTATTTCGCGTCCGGCTTTGCCCTCGCTGCCAGGAGAATCTTCCGGTTGTTAATATCCGACTTGTACGCGGTTATGAGCGCGCTGAGACCGCTCAACTGTTGGTCACCCAGTGAGAGCAATTGATCAATCCGCTCCCGTGCGACTGCCGCCGACCAGTAAGCATAGACATCAGCAATAACGAGTTCTCCATCGGAGGTTAAGAGCCGAATTTTGGGGTCGCGATTGACTATTGCGATGACCTTCAGAACAGCGCTGAGTTCTGCCTCCCGCTTCTCGGCGTCCCCGCTTGGTATCGCGCCTACGCCATCCTTAATCCGGGAGAGTAACTGTAGAACACTGGCGTCGGTCTTGAGCGACTGCAGCTCATCATGGATTACTGCTTTATTGTAAAGATCATCTATGCGAACCCGTTCCCGCAGTAGCCGTTCGATATTCTTAAGTTCGTCTTGCTTCAGCTCGATCGCTTTCTCCTTTTTAACAGCGAGTTTCTCCAGGAAGACAGTTGCGCAGGTATCCAGTGCTGCGCGATGTGCGTTTGTTCTGGCTTCGAGGGGAAGCCTTGTCCACTCGTCGAGTGAATCCTGGTAGCCCTTCAGGCCGGACGCAAACTTTTGGATCGCTCTTTTTGTTGCAGAGATTCGTCTGTCGAGCTCGGACAGCTCCGCATCTATTGCCGCCGCACGATGTTCCTTATATGTCTTGAGGTCCGATTCGTAATCTTTGATCCGACGCATCAGTTCCTGTTGGCGCTTCTTGCATTCTTGCATCCAAGTAGTGTCGCTTGCCTGGACATGGCTACAATCCGTGTTCAGGGATTTCACATCGCGATCAATTTCCGCGCGCGCTCCATCCAACGCGTTTTTCTGCGATTGCAACGTCTCGACAGCCTTCTTGTTCAGAACACTGGGAACGTCCTCAACTCTTGCGCGCCAATCCGGGACCACGCCCAATGACGTATCTTGGCCAAACGCGACGTGGAACAGTAAAACCCCGAACCCAAGAGTACCTAGCGCAACAAACAACCTATGGGTTGGACTTTGCATTTTTGACTTTCGGATTCATCTCACTTAGGCACATCCAGCGCTTTCTCCAACAAAGTGTTAATCTCAAAATTGTAATAGTTTTCCAAGTTTCGAGCCGTATCTCTTTCCTGCTTCCCCTTTGATATGGTCACGCGCGCCTGCTGTTCGCCTCGATGGTAATTCAAATTCTGGTCCTGCCACCCAGCCGTAGCTGGAGGTCCGGGATCAGGAGCCTGCGCAATGGCTCGAAAAACGCCCACGCTGGCGACAATCAGAACGCTGACCACGTGCGTAGCAGCGAGAAGGGTGGAAACCTGGAGTGTATGGATTCCGAACATGTGAGTTATTTCTTTTGATTTTGCTTCTCGCCAATGGACGAGCCAGGGAGCGAGGGAGCTTCCTCCAAGATCGTCATAATGCTGAAGTTCAGGTAATGCTCGAGGTTTTGGACTGTCGCCTGATTTTGCTTCAATACCGCAATTTCGGCCCGCTCCTGGTGAACTTCCTTTGGCTCTGGTGCCACTACACCGACCTGGCCGTCTTTCACAGAATTCACATTGTCCTGGAATGCCTTTTCGCGCTGTTCCAGTTCTCGTTCGAGTTTCAGCCGAATCCGCTTTTGATCGTCTCGTTGTTTTTCCAATTCTGCAAGTTGTGGAATCCTTTTCCGGTCGGCTGCGCTGACGACCGGCTCTTTAGGAATGGAAAATGAAGGCTCATAAACCGGCAGGGTGCCGACGTTAGCGCCTCTTGTATCGAAACCCATTCGTGCGGTCATGCTCGCAGGTTCAAGTCCATGCGTTTCAGCAGCGGAGACGCTATGATGTTGAACGCTGAGCAACTCACCGCCGGAAACGATCTTGCCTTCTTTGCGCATCGAGAGCTCGAGCAGTGCTTCGACGCCCTTTTTAGCCGACGTGTTCTGCGAATTGAGTCGCAAAGCTTCGATGTATTGAATAACGGCCTCATGATGCCGCGCCTGTCTAATGTAAAGCTCGCCGAGTTTTTCGTGTTCTCGGTCCGTGTGTTCCAACGACACTGCTTTTCGGAGCTCTCGTTCTGCTTCGGTATCCTTTCCAGCCCGCATCAAGTACAGGCCAAAAAGGCCGTGGACGACTGGCGCTTCTGGTGCGAGTTCGACTCCCTGCTTAAACTCTGCGTACGCTTCCGCCTCTTTGCCAGGCAGACTTTCTAAACTCAATCCAATCAAGGAATGAGTTGCTGCTTTTTCAGTCATATCGGTCTGTGAAGCAAGTGATTTGCGATAGGCCCGAACGGCGCCGGAATAATCACCAGCGTCGCGAAGTAGACGACCGAGTTGCAGTGGGATTTCAGGTTCGGCTGGATTTAGCACCATCAAATCTTCAAATGCCTCCTTGCCGCCCTTTAGGTCGCCGCCTTTAATCATCGCAACACCCATGCTGCGACGATCGCTCACAATAAGTTCGACCCGGAAACCGTCGTTCCCTGGAGTCGTTGAGGCCCATCGGTATCCTTCAGCGGGCCTGAAATGCTCCCCATCGCCCGTCCACACCACGTTCGGATGTGTCGGATGCGGCGTTCCCGCTGGCAGGGGCTTGACTTCAAAA